>Ga0070741_10000689_pt1 | contig 116287 bp, 110 predicted proteins | sample Coa_R1_4_FD_66440 | JGI IMG/M metagenome (GOLD analysis project Ga0070741, IMG submission 66440) | Surface soil microbial communities from Centralia Pennsylvania, which are recovering from an underground coalmine fire - Coalmine... | ecosystem: Environmental > Terrestrial > Soil >... | reverse complement strand
GGCATGCTGTTCGATGGCGCCTTCGAGGAATTCGATGCGGCGATGGCCTCGGGCGATCCCTTGGGCCTGGATGCCGCCTACAAAGAGAAACTGAAAACCGCGCGGGAAACCACCAAGCTCTCCGACGCCCTGCTCTCCGCGGCCGGCGCCCTGGAGGGACGGCGCGTGCACATCTGCGCCATGGAATGGAAGTTCATGGGCGGCAGCATGGGAGCCGTGGTCGGGGAGAAGATCACCCGCGCCATCGAGCGGTCGGTTGACACGCGCACGCCCCTGATCATCATCTCCGCCTCGGGCGGCGCGCGGATGCAGGAGGGCACCATCAGCCTGATGCAGCTCGCCAAGATTTCCGCGGCTTTGATGCGGCTGGACGAGGCCCGTGTGCCCTATATCAGCATCCTGACCGATCCGACCTCGGGGGGCGTGACCGCCAGCTTCGCCATGCTGGGCGATCTGAACATCGCCGAGCCCGGCGCGCTGATCGGCTTCGCCGGCCCCCGCGTGATCGAGCAGACCATCCGCCAGAAGCTGCCGGAAGGCTTTCAGCGCAGCGAGTTTCTGCTGGAACACGGCTTCTTGGATGCCGTGGTGAAGCGCCCGGAGATGAAGGCGTACCTCGCGCGCTCACTGCGATTTTTCTGCGATTAGAAGTGAGATCAAACCACGCGCAGGCCGAGATGTTCGACGAACGGATCAAAATCCCGGTCGCTGTGCAACAGTTCGTACCCGCTCTCGATGCATCGCGTGGCAATCACGGCGTCAATGGTCTTACGAATCGTGACGCCGCGGCGGCGTAGCCGGCGGAAGTGGATCGCGGCCTGCATGGCGATCGTTTCACCGCCTAGCTCGACCACCGCCAAAGATGTGAACAGCCTCCGGGCTTGCATCAAGTCCCGTTCCGTATCGAAGCCCTGAAGAACTTCCAAAAGCATCAAGTCGCCCACCGCCAGGAGCTCGCGGCCTAGCAGTTCGTCCAGCTTGTCCGTTTGTCTGCTTATGATTCCGTTAAAGTAATCGATCCAGACGCTGGAATCGACCAGAATCACTTGTCCGTCCTCATCGCGTCCAGATCGCCCCGCCACCGCAGCTTTCCCCGCATCCGGCGAATCTGCTCCTGGCGTCGAAGGCGCAGCAGAGTGCGTAAGCCAAGCTCCACGGCCGCGCGCTTGGTTTTCAGGCCGGTTGCGCGAAGGGCCTCGCGCATGAGCTTGTCGTCAATCACGATGTTCGTTCGCACCGATGTGTATCTCTACTGGATTATATACACACTCCTGATCGCGCGCTGGGTTTCAGCTAAAATGGTGTAAGAACCTCGCCTGCATGATCCAGCTAAATGGCGCCGGAAAGCGCTTCGGACCGAAACTCCTCTTTGAAGACTGCGACTGGCTGATCACGCCCCGCGAGCGTACCGGCCTGGTCGGCGCCAATGGCGCCGGGAAATCCACGCTGCTCAAGGTTCTGTGCGGCATGGAGTCGCTCGACTACGGCTCCATCAGCTTCACCAAGGGCATCACGAAAGGCTATCTTCCGCAGGATGGCCTGGCGCTGAACGGCCGCACCGTCTTCGCCGAATGCATGAGCGTGTTCCAGGACCTGCGCGAGATGGAGCAGGAGATGGAAACGCTCCACCACAAGCTCGCCGAGCTGGATCCGGACGGCCCCGAATTCGCCGCTGCGTCCAACCGCCTGCACGATATCGACTCCGAATTTCGCAACCGCAATGGATATGCAATCGAGGCGCAGGTCGGAACGGTGCTGGACGGGCTCGGCTTCCGCAAGCAAGACTGGACCCGCCGGACCGAGGAATTTTCCGGCGGCTGGCAGATGCGTCTGGCGCTGGCCAAGCTGCTGCTCGAAAAACCGAACCTGCTGCTGCTCGACGAGCCCACCAATCACCTGGATCTGGAGGCCCGCAACTGGCTCGAATCCTTCCTGGCCGATTACCCGCATGCCGTCATACTGATTTCGCACGACCGTTACTTTCTGGATGTGACCGTCAGCCGCATCGTCGAGATCTGGAACAAGAAGATTCACTTTTATCCCGGCAACTACGAAAAATACCTGGCGCAGAAGGCCGAACGGAAAGCGCAGCTCGAAGCAGCCTACAAGAATCAGCGGGATCGGATCGAACAACTGGAGGCGTTCATCAGCCGCTTCCGGTATCAGGCCACCAAGGCGAAGCAGGTGCAGAGCCGCATCAAGGAGCTGGAAAAAATCGAGCGGATCGAGCTTCCGCCCGAAGAGCAAACGATTCACTTTAGCTTCCCGCAGCCCAAACCGAGCGGCCGGATCGTGGCCGAATTCAAGAACGTCTCGAAGAATTACGGCCAGAAACACGTGTTCAGCGGCGCGAATTTCATCATCGAGCGCGGCGATCGCATTGCGTTGGTGGGCGTGAACGGCGCCGGCAAATCGACGCTGATCAAGCTCCTGGCCGGAACCGAGCCTCTGACGTCGGGCAGTTACACCCTGGGACACAACGCCACTCCCGATTATTTCGCGCAGGACCAGTACAAGGAACTCGATCCAAACGCCCGGATGATCGACGATTTGGGCAATGCCGCCCCTCGATCGAGCCAAACCGAACTGCGCACGCTGCTCGGATGCTTCCTGTTCAGTGATGACGACGTCTTCAAGCGCATCGGCGTGCTTTCCGGAGGCGAGCGCAACCGCTATGCTCTGGCTCGCATGCTGCTGGCGCCGTCGAATTTCCTGCTGTTGGACGAGCCCACGAATCACCTGGACATGCGCGCCAAGGACGTCCTGCTCGAATCGCTGGGCAAGTACACCGGTACCGTCGTTTTCGTCTCCCACGACCGGTATTTCATCGACAACCTGGCCACGCGCATTTTCGAGATCGATGACGGGCACGTGCACGTGTTTCCCGGCAATTACGAAGACTACGTGTGGCGAAAGCAAGGCGGCCCGGAAAAAGTGGAGACCGCCGTTGCTTCCGAGCCCCTCCCGAGCCGCGACGGCAACGGAGCGGGACCGGGCAGGCGCGTCAACCCGATGAAGGTCCAGAAGCTTCGCGACAGCCTCGCGGCCGTGGAGAAGAAGGTGGCCGCATTGGAAGCCGAGATCGCACAGTGCGAATCCGCGCTCGCGGACTTCAAGAGCGTGGAGGAAACAGTGCGGCTCAACACCGTGCTGGTGGCCCGGCGCACCGAACTGGACGCCCGTGTGGCCGAGTGGGAGCGCCTTTCAGCGGACCTGGAGACCCTTGTCTGAACCTGCCCTGCGCGGCAGGCTGCTATTGCTTGCCTTTTCCTCGCCCGCCCCGGCCTTGGCTGGACGGCGGAACCAGCTTCTGTAAGCGCAGATAAACCGCCATGCTGCCGTAGCACTCTTCGTTATGCGCAATGTTGAACCACAGCCAGGACACGCGCGGCCGGGGACCGCGGAACGTCTGCACGTTGTCATTCGCATTCGCCGCCGTGGTTCCGTCATAGGCTGCATCGCAGATTTCGAACGACTCTTTGAGCGCGGCGACAAGATCCGCCTTGCTGGTCTTCGATGCTGCATTCAGTTGTTTCACGTTGCCGGTGACACCGCCGCAGAACTGGGCCTGCAAATCGGCGACGTGCGCCACCCACTGCCCGAAAGTCCGCTCTTCCGGCGTCGGCTGGAAGGAATAGCCGGCCTCCGGCATTTCCTCCGCAGCCGCCAGAATCTTGTTCTTGCCCGCCGTGTAGTTGGCTTTGAGGTCGCCGGCCAGATCCAGAGGCGCGCCGCCTCCCTTGGGTTGCGCCTGCACCAGGCAAGCGCCGGCCAGCGCGAGCATCAACAGGGAATTCCGCATGAGCGTCCGTGTCTCCTTAGAACGTAGTGTATTGCCGCGCTACTGCTTTCCTTTGCCTCCGCCTCCGCCCCCGCCGCGGGCGCCAGGAACGTTGATCGTCCCCTCATCCCAGTGCTCGTCGGCCTTTCCATCGACGAAGCGCCACATATCGAAATGCGTGGTCGTGTACGTCTGCCCGGGATTCCGCGGATCGGGCCGCGTGCTGACCGAGGCCACGCAGACGATATCTTTACCCTGCGTGGTCACGGCGACGATCTTGGTCCGCCACGCCTTGGGATCGGCAGGGCAATCCCGGGGTGGATTTTTGCCGAACGCCGCAACAATGGGAGCGCGCCCCGATCCAAAATTCGGGTTGTGCTGGATGTAGCGCTCGGTCAGCCACTTGTCGGCTTCGTTCCACTTGCCGCACTCCAGCAGATCGATGACGATGTGCATGGCGGCCTGTTTGTTCTTGTTAAGAACCGGGTCCGGATCGGTGAACAGAGGCGCTGGGTCAGCCACGCCGACTACCGGTGCCGCCTGGCCAAACAGGCTCGCCGAGGCGATCAGCGTCGCGAAAACTACAAGCGTGAGTCGCAGGTTCATGCGTACTATCGTTAGCCAAGCGGAGCAAGCCTGTCAAGCCGACGAAGCATGCGCGGCGCTGAGGATTTCCGTGATCAGCGCATCATATGAAAGCCCGCCGGCGAACCCGGCCTGCGCGAAGTCCTCGTCTTCGGCCAGCGACGGGTTGGGATTCGCTTCGATGACGTACACATCGCCCTGCGGCGTTAGTCGAACATCGATTCGCCCGAATCCGCGGATCTTCAGCACCCGGTACACCTTGCGCGCGAGCTGCTTCAGATGTTCTTCGCAGCCCGCGGGAAGCTCCTTGGCCGGACCGTTCTTAATGCCCCACTTGTCGCGATACTTCTCATTCCACTTGGCATGGTAGGTGGCGAACTTGGGCACATCCTCGGGCATCTGCTCGAAGAAAATTTCCCGCGGCGGAAACACGGTCAACCGGCGGTTCCCCAGAACGCTCAAATACAGTTCGCGCCCTTCGATGTACTCCTCGATCAATACGTCGCACGCGAACTTCTGATGAATGAAGCGGACCCGCTCCATGGCTTCGTCGGCGGTTCGCACAAACGAGGCCTTGGCGATCCCGTCCGAAGACTCCTCGCCCACCGGTTTCACAAACGCCGGATACTTGAACCGCCGCAGTCCGCGCACCGGACGCGCCTGATGCGATACGACGAACCGCGGCAGCCGCACACGATGATAGGCGAGCACTTTTTTGGCCAGCGCTTTATCCTTGCACAGCAGCAATCCTTCCGGACCCGAGCCGGTATACCGTACCTTCATCAACTCCAGCAGCGCCGGAATATTGGGCTCGTGCGAACGGTCGTGATGGAAAGATTCGGTCAGATTGAACACGATGTCCGGCGCGCAGGCCTTGAGCTTTTCGACGATCGCTGTGACGTTGTCGAACACCGCCAGCGTTTCCACGGCATGGCCCAGCCGCTGGAGGCAATCCAGGACGCAGGCTTCCGTCGGCTTGCCGTCTTCGCGCAACGATTCCGGCGTGAACGTTTCTTCCGGATCGGCTCGCTGCGCGACGTCGAACAGAACCAGAATTTTCATTAGACCGACCTCTTAAATTTTCCCGTGTAGAGGTGATTCGTTACCAGCGTTGCCAGATAAGCGGCCAGTTCGAACTGAACCCGGACTGGATCGCGCGGAGCGGACAGTTTGAGCTGGTGGCAGCGCTGGATCAGCCGGCGCACCAGCATGCTGACGGTATACTTCCGCTGCCCGGTCCATTGCACGATGGATGCGATGAGCGCGCCGCGATGCCTCCGCATCATCCTGGCGGCGGGCTCGCCTCCCGGCTCTCCGTTGCTGAAGATGGCGCGCAGATCTGCATCGTAAAAATCCGGAAAATCTTCGGCGTACATCTTGCGGCGGCTGGCGTAATAGCGGGCTAGCGTCTTGCGAAGCTTGCTGGCTTCCGAGATCCGCCGTCCCTTGGTCACCAACGGCGGGCTGCCGTTGGCTTCCTGCATCACACAGTGAATGTATTCGAGCTTTTCGAGCGCCTTCCATTTGCGGTATTTCTTACGCCACTCCTCGGGCGGGCTGCCCAGCCACACCGCGAAGGACTCCGCGAAATCTTCTTCCGGGTGCGCTTGCGCGTACCAGTTGGGAAGATGCTGCACGAAGCTCTTGCTGTACGGGCGAGGCGTATAGGTCTCCGGCGTGTACTCCGTCTCCGGACTTCCAAAAATAGCCTGCCAGTCCTTGCGCGCGGAAAGTTTGTAGGCGTGATTGACGGCGTGGCCGCATTCATGGCGAAGCAGCATCTGGCACCACTCCGGCGTACCGCCCTCCACCTCCATCATCTGGTGCATCTCCAGCGCTTTCAGCCGCGGGTGCGCGAGGTAAAACGGAATCGCGATGGCGGGGACCCCCGCGGGCGAAAACCATTCGTCTCCCAGGTAACAATCGGGACGCAGCGTGACGCCGCGCGCAGCCAGATCCTCGAACAATTGATGGACGCGCGGTTCGAGCTCGCTGCCTTCCAAGCGGACGACCAAATCACAGATCCGCAGCGAGAGCAACTCCTCATCCTTCAGCGAAACCCATGAGGGTTCCGCGCTGGTCTCCATATGGCTTTATCGTAGCGTTTCCGTGACGCGCGCACGCGTGCATGCCCCTGTCGACACTCGTGTCGCTGCTTTGCGTCGAGAACAGTCTCAACGCGGTTCCGCCGGGCGGCGGGCGCCGTTCGCCCTGCCCTGCCAATTGCGATTTTGCCTTTGACACGCTCCATACCACCTTCGTAGCGGCCATGGCCGCTCGCGATTTCCAGTGCCGTCCGCAACTTCGGGATTTGTCCGGCCCGCGCTTCGCGCCAGATCCTCTACTTTATAGACAAGGAGTTCGTGCGCTCCTCCACCGGAGGGCCGAATCGACCAGGAACCGGCGTGCTAGCCTCCGCCGTCCACGGTCTGGGTGCGGTGGACGCCTGCCGTTGGGTGTGATGCAACGGATTACAGGGGCCCCTTAGAACGTGGCGTGCGCTACTTGGCGGCGAGCAGCGGCTCGATGCTCTTCAGATTGGCCCGCGCGTATTGCGCCTCTTCCAGGTCGCCGTTCAAATCGAGCATCGCGCGAAAATGCTTGGCCGCGGCGGCGAGCGTTTCCAGGCTGCCGCTGGCCTGCGCCAGGCGCGCGTAGCACAAGCCCAGCGCGTAGTGCGCGTAAGGATCGTTCGGATCATACGCCAGCGACTTCTGGCAATATCCCACCGCCAGATCGAAGTGCGCCTGATTGCGCTCGGAATCGCACAGTCCGAAATAGGCCAGACTGCGCAGGTCACGCCACGTGTCGGTCTGCGCAGCGCGCTTCTTCTTGCCCAAACCCACCAGAAATCCGACCACGTAATAATCCACCTTGCCGGCGAGCTTGCTGTCGAAATCGCTCAGCCGCAAGTACTGGATGTATTCGGCCCCGGCCTCCGGATACTTGCCGCTTAGCCGAAGGCTCTCGGCTAGCCACAGGTGCGGCTCGGCGATCGTAGGGGCCAGCTTGATCGACGCCCGTGCCGAATCGATCGACTGCGGATAGAGCTGCTTCATCCGGTACGCCTGCGCCTGCATGTACAGTGCCTCCGCGTTGTTCTTTCCGCGCTGCGTGACGATATTCAACTGGCGGATGGCCTCGTCCACGCCGCCGATGTCCAGAAGCATCCCGGCCAGGCTCACGCGCGCTTCCATGTAATCGGGATCGATCTCGATCGCCTTGCGAAACGCAGCTTCGGACTTCTTCTCGTCGAACAGGGAATTGTACGCGCGGCCCAGGTACAGCGCTGCCTGGCTGTACTTCGCATCGATTTGCAGCGCCTTTTCGAAATGCGCGGCTGCGTTCTTATAGTTGCCGGCGCCGCCCTTGTTGTACAGCTTCAGCCCTTCATCCAGCTCCTCGACGGCGGCCTTGTTGCGGCGCCGCGCGATCAGAATCTTCAACGACACCGTCGATTCGCGGCCGGGATACACCATCTCCTCGCGCGGGCCGTCCGGTTCGTAACCTTGCTTCACGCCCTGGATCGTGTGATTCCCCGGTTTGAGCCCCGGCAGACGCAGCGGCGAGTTCTTGTTGATCACTCCCTGCGAAACGCCATCCACGAACAGCTCGACGCCGTCCATGTTGGATTCGAAAATCAGCGCTCCGTCCTTCGGAGGCGGCGCGTTGGCCGAGCGCAGATTCGCCGGGATGTACGACAATCCCATCTTGGGATCGAAGCTGCCGCGATCGCTGGTCGGATTCTGCATGCCGTTGGTGGCCTGGCGCACATTCGTGCGCGTGTAATCGGCAAGCTCGTCGGCGGTGACGATCCCGTCGCCGTTTTCGTCGGCCTGTCCTTCCAGTCCCTTCACTACGTAATAGGTGAAAATCCCGTGCCCGCCGCCCCACTCTTTGCTTTCGAATGAACGCTCGCGGTCCCGGCTGGCGGTGAGCGAAAACATCGACCGCGAAAGGTCGAGCAGGCTGCGGTTGTAGGCGACCGCATCCGCGTCCGGCGCGATCGCGCCGCTGTGGCAGGAATCCGTCACCAGCACTTTCCATTTCGCCTTAATCCGCGCACCGACAACGTTCCCCAGAGTATCCATGAGATATCCGGTGCCCGGTATGTTTTTCGGATCGAGATCGTAGGGAGCCAGGTACGCGCGGCCGCCTTGCACAAACCCGTGGCCCGCGAAGTAAATGAACACACGGTCGTCCTCCTTGGCCACCGCGGGCAGCCAGCTTTCGATCTCCTGCCTGAGATTCGCCAGCGTGGCCTTGGCGCCGGTAAGGCGGTGCACGTTCTCCGCGCGGAAATTGCCGCCTTCGGGGCTGATCAGGATCGAATAGATCGCATCGGCGTCGCGTTCGGAAAAATCGAGCTGCGCCGACGAGGGCAGATTCTTGTAGCCGGCGATGCCAACGATCAGAGCGTACCCGCGCGGGATCGTGGCCGAAGTCACAGCCGGCCGGTCTTCTTCATACCGCAGGTCCCGCGACTTGGTTTGCTGCGCGGACTTCGTCTGCCCGGCCGCGGCCAGCGCGACCAGCAGGAAACTAGCGATGCGCCAGACGAATTTCATAGATCACCGGTCCGGTAAGCGGCTGCTTCGACGAAAGCACGGTTCCGCCCTTCTCTTCGAGAAAGAGTAACTCACGCGGTGTCGCGCCCGCCACGCCGCTCAGGTTCGGCGGCAACGTCTCGCCCGGCTGAACGGGACGAACGCCGGCGGAATTATCGATGCACTCGCCGCGGGCCTTGAGCACCTGATCGTCGCAGCGCGGGTGCAGGGACGGCGGCAGGTTCGGATCCTTGGGAGGCGGAGGCAGGCGCTGATAGCCGCGCTCCAAATCCACCGGGCTTACCATCCAGTACATCAGATCCTGTCCCGGCGGTCCGCTGACGCGGAACCATCCCGCCGTGGCCGGCACAAGATATTCCCGCCCCGCTTCCACGCGATTGTCGCTGCCGGTGTCCGTGCGGGGAAACAGCAGTTCGTAAGTGCCGGTGGTTCCCTGGTTCATCACGTACAGATATCCCGAAAAATTCGTGGTGACCCGGAAACGCAAGCGGTCGTTGGCCGCGAACACGGTGGACGGATTCATCGCACGCCAGCCGGAGCCCTCCTCGCGCTCCACCACCAAGCGGATCCGCTGCGGATCTGCACCGAGTGCAACCGCGGCCAAGGCCAACAGCGCGAAGCTCGTTTTTGCCGGCATCGATTATCTGTGGTGTAACGCAACGTCGACTACCAGACGCGCGTCCGGAGCCGTGCTCGGATTCACGACATACGCCGCGTTTTCCAGTTTCCCGTCCGGCGCGGCCGAATCGACCTTTTCAAACACCAGGTCGCGGCTCGCGACCCGCCCCCGCAGCTTGCCGATCACCGCATCCTGGATCGTGGCCTGCGCCAGCAGCGTCTTGGTCCCGCCCATCGAGTAGATCAGATTGTCGAGATCCGGCTCGGGCTGCCGCGTAAGCACGATGAACAGCTTCTCGCTGCCGGCCTGCTCGTCGAACACAAACTGCCCGCGATCGCCGGAAGGAATCATACGCGACTCGCCCTTGCGTACCAGATTGCTGCCGCCGGCGACTTCGGCGGAAGGGAACAGCAGTTTCCAGGTCCCGCTCGATCCCTGCATGACCACGTACAGATATCCGGACGTGTTGGCGTCGATCTTGAGCCGGATCCGGTCCCCTGAGTGGAAGCTGGTATCGGGGTCCACTTCCTGATACTGCCCGCCAGCATCGCGCTTGAGCACGGCGTAGCGCAGGCCCAGGGGCACGGAGGCAGTCAGCGTGTGAGCATCGGCCTTGGCCGCGGATTTCGCCGGAGCTTTCTTAGGCACGGCCTTCGCCTCCGTTTTCGGCTCCGCTTTGGCCTCCGGCTTGGAGGGAGCCGGCGGCTTCGCTGCGTCGGCCGGAGGCGTATAGAACAGTTCGCGGGCCTTCAGAGCCGGCGGAGTCTGGCTCCAGGCAGAAGCGGACGCAAGGACCATCAGAGTTAAGAGATGTTTCATAGAACCGCCGCCTCCTATTATCATCGCCTGCTTCCGCCCGGTGCGAGATGAGGCCTTCACCTTAGCCCGCGCAACCCGCCCTCGGAAAACCGCCGATATCTCCTTCCGCGCAGATGCGCCGCGGACTGGCTCATCGCCCTCGCCGCTGGTCCCGGAACGCTGGCCCCGCAGGATGCGACACAATGAGGTATGGGCCATCGAATCGGCATTCTCACTGGAGGCGGCGATGTTCCGGGGCTGAATTCGGTCATCAAAGAAGTGGTTTACCGGGGATCGGAAAACCAGTGCGAGATCGTGGGCATTCGCCGGGGCTGGGAGGGCCTCACGCACCTCGATCGGGACGACCCGGGCAGCAAAAAGCGGTACATCCTTCCCCTGAATCGGACCAATACGCGCACCATCGACCGTTACGGCGGCACGATGCTGCACTCCAGCCGTACGAATCCGGCCAAGATGAAGGTGCTGCCGCCGTTCCTCGCGCCGGATTGCTTCCCGCAAAACAACGGTTGCTGGGACATCACGCCGCATGTGCTCAAGAACCTGGAATTCCTCAAGCTGGATTACCTGATCGCCATCGGCGGCGACGACACGCTCAGCTACGCTTCCGCGCTCGACCGTGCCGGGGTGAAAGTGATCGCGATTCCGAAAACCATGGATAACGATGTGCGCAACACGGAATACTGCATCGGATTCTCCACGGCCATCACGCGCGCAATGGACGCCATCCAGCGCCAGCGCACCACGGTTGGTTCGCATGAGCGTGTCGGAATCTTTCGCGTATTCGGGCGCGATGCGGGCTACACCGCGCTGTACACCGCCTACGTGACATCGATTCGCTGCTGCATTCCCGAATACGTGGTGAACCTGGAAAAGCTGATCGACCTGCTCATGGTCGAAAAGCGCAACACGGAAAGCAACTATGTTCTGGTGGTGCTGTCGGAAGGCGCGACGTGGGAAGGCTACACGGTTCAGGAATACGGCGAGCCGGACGCGTTCGGGCACCGCAAGAAAGCCAGCATTGCCGAGGCCCTGGCCACCGAGATCAGCCGCCGCACAGGCGAAGAGAGCATCGTCAGCGACCTCACCTATGACCTGCGCAGCGGCGATCCGGACTTCGTGGACAAGCTCATCGCGGCCACGTTCGGAAACCTCGCGCTGGATGCTGTGTTAGCCGGGAAGAGCGGCGTCATGGCAGCGCTGGTGGAAGGCCGGTATGCGCTGGCCCCGATGCCCGACCCCGCGCTCGGTCCGCGCAAAGTGGACGTCGCTACGATGTACAACACGGATCGATACCGGCCGAACTACGCCAACAAACTCGGACTGCCGATTTTCCTCACGCGCGCATGAGCCTGCTCGATCGCTTGTGGAAGCGGAGGCCGCCCGTGCGCACGGCGGATCCTGCCACCATTCGCGCGTTCTTCAACGAAGCCGCGGCCGACGAGGAACACTACCCGTCCACCATCGATCCGCGCATCTGGCACGTGAAGCTCGTGCTGGAGCATCTGGGAGACCTGCACGGCAAGCGCGTCGCGGATGTCGGCTGCGGCAAAGGCCGCTTCGCGCGGATCGTGCAGGAGCGTGGCGCCGCTGTGGTCGCGCTCGATCTGGCCGAAGCCATGCTCCGTCATGTTCCGCCAGACATCGGACGCGTGGCCGCCAGCATGACCGCGCTTCCCCTGGCGACAGGGGCTTTCGACGGGGCCTATGCGACCGAATCGCTGGAGCACGCCGTGGACATCCCCGCCGCACTCGCGGAACTCGCCCGAATCGTGAAACCCGGCGGACGCATCGCGATCATCGACAAAAATGTGGAGGCCTGGGGCCGCCTGGAAACACCCGCGTGGGAACGATGGTTCGGCCGCGCGGAGTTGGAGAAATTACTGAAGCGGCATTGCCGCGAGGTTAGGAGTCAACCGATTTCCTACTGGGAAGACGTCGAGCCCGACGGCCTTTTTCTCGCCTGGCTGGCGGTTAAGTAGCGCACGCTCTCGTGCGTGCGCCGCGCTACTTGAAAATGCGAAATAGCGGATCGTAGAACTCGTCCACGACGCGCTCTTTGAGCGGGATGATGCCGTTATCGGTGATCTTGATCTCTTCCGGACAGACCTTCGTGCAGCACTTGGTGATGTTGCAGTAGCCGATGTTGTACTCATCCTTGAGCGCTTTCAGCCGGTCCCCGGCGTCGATCGGGTTCATCTCGAGCTGCGCGGTGTGGATCAGGAAGCGCGGGCCGATGAATTTATCGTGTAAGCCGTGATCGCGCAGCACGTGGCAAACATTCTGGCACAGGAAGCACTCGATGCACTTGCGAAATTCCTGGGGACGATCCACGTCCGCCTGCTGCACGCGCCAGGTTCCATCCGCGGCGTCCGGCTTGCGGGGCGTGAATTTCTGGATTTTTTTCTTGACCTGGTAATTCCAGGAGACGTCGGTCACCAGATCCTTCACGTGCGGGAAGGTCTTCATCGGCTCGACGGTCACCGGCTCGGATAGATCGAGCTGGTTCAGCCGCGTCATGCACATCAGGCGCGGCCTCCCGTTGATCTCGGCCGAGCACGATCCGCACTTTCCGGCCTTGCAGTTCCAGCGGACCGCCATGTCGTTGGCTTGCGACGCCTGGATGCGGTGCACCACGTCCAGCACCACCATGCCGGCCTCATACTCGGTGTTGTAATCGACAAACTTCCCCGCCCCGCGGTCGCCGCGCCAGATCCGGAACGTCACGCTCGCCATTACTTTTGCTCCTCGATGATCTGCTTCATCTCATCCGTCAACGGCACCACCGGAACACGCTCGATCCGGGGCCGTCCATCGGGCCCCTGCGTGATTCTCAGGTTATACTTGCCCCACTCTGGGTCCTTCTGCGGATAGTCGTCGCGGAAGTGCGCGCCGCGGCTTTCCTTGCGCTCGATCCCGGCGATGGTCACGATCTCGGAAATCGTCAAAAGATTGTCCAGATCGAGCGCCGTGTGCCAGCCCGTGTTGTATTCGCGGTTCCCGCCGATGCCGGCGCGCTGGGCGCGGGTGCGCAGCTTGGGAATCGCTTCCAGCGCCTGCTGCATCTCGCGCTCCACGCGCACAATCGCAACCAGTTTCTGCATCGTTTCCTGCAATTCGTGCTGGATCGTGAAAGGATTCTCGCCCGCTGTGCCGCGCTCAAACGGTTCCAGTGCGCGCTTCGCGGCGGCCTCCACATCGGACGGGTGGATCTTCCCCGCTCCATGCTCCTTGGCGAATTTGGCGGCGTGCTCGCCGGCGCGCTTGCCGAACACCAGCAGATCCGAAAGCGAATTGCCGCCCAGACGGTTCGCGCCGTGGAGTCCCGCGGCGCATTCCCCGGCCGCGAACAGACCCGGCACGGCCGACATCTGCGTATCGCCGTCCACCTGCACGCCGCCCATCACGTAGTGCGTCGTTGGACCGATTTCCATGGGCTCCTTGGTGATATCCAGATCGGCGAGCTGCTTGAACTGGTGATACATGCTGGGCAGCTTTTTCTTAATGTGCTCCTCAGAGTTCGGAATTTTTTCCCTGATCCAGGCGATGTCCAGGAACACGCCGCCGTGGGGGCTGCCGCGGCCTGCTTTCACCTCGCGATTAATGCAGCGCGCCACGTGGTCGCGCGTCAGCAGTTCCGGCGGACGGCGCGCGCTCTTGTCCCCCTGCGTGTAGCGCCAGCCTTCTTCCGGAGTGTCGGCAGTCTGGCTGCGGTAGTTCTCGGGAATATCGTCGAACATGAACCGCTTGCCTTCTTTGTTGCGCAGAACACCGCCCTCGCCGCGCACGCCTTCAGTCACCAGGATTCCCTTGACACTCGGCGGCCAGACCATGCCCGTGGGATGGAACTGGACAAATTCCATGTCGATCAGCGCCGCGCCCGCCCGGTAGGCCAGGGCGTGGCCGTCGCCGGTATATTCCCAACTGTTGCTGGTGATCTGGAACGCGCGCCCGATGCCGCCCGTCGCCAGCACCACAGCCTTCGCATGGAACACCAGGAAACGGCCCTTCTCGCGGTCGTATCCAAACGCGCCAACGACGCGCTCGCCGTCCTTGAGCAGTGTAATGAGCGTGGTCTCGGCGTGAACCTCGATACCTTGATGAATGCCGTGGTCCTGCAAGGTGCGGATCATCTCCAGGCCAGTGCGATCGCCGACGTGCGCCAGCCGCGGATAGCGGTGGCCGCCGAAATTGCGCTGAAGAATCTTGCCGTCCTTGGTGCGATCGAAAATCGCGCCCCAGGCTTCCAGTTCCTTGACGCGAGCCGGCGCTTCTTTGGCGTGCAGTTCGGCCATGCGGCAGTTGTTTAGATACTGGCCGCCGCGCATCGTGTCAGCGAAGTGAACGCGCCAGTTGTCGCGGTCATCCACGTTGCCCATGGCCGCGGCCATTCCGCCCTCGGCCATCACCGTGTGCGCCTTGCCGAGCAGCGATTTGGTCACGACGCCGGTCTTGACGCCCGCTGCGGATGCTTCGATCGCCGCCCGGAGTCCTGCTCCGCCGGCGCCCACCACCAAAACGTCGTATTCGTGAACCGGATATTCGGCCATCTTAGAGGATCCTCCAATCCGTCCACACGCCCGACGCGCACAGCCGGATGTACAGATCCACGAAGCCGACGTAGTACATGCTGACCCAGGCCCACAGCATGTGCCGCCGGTTCAAGCCTGAAACGCAGTCATAGCAAGTCTTCCGCAGCGGCGAGTTCGAAAGCGCGTCCTTGCGGCCGCCGACCAGGTGCCGGAAGGAGTGGCAGCCGAACGTGTATAGCCCCAGCAGGATCGGATTCAGCAGCATCACCAGCGTGCCGACGCCGATGCCGAACTGGCCGTTGAACCAGAACGCCTTCCAGGCGTCGTAGGAGAGAATCCCGATAAACAGAATCGCAAAGTAAAGAAAGTAACGGTGCGCGTTCTGGATGAGCAGCGGCCATTTGCGCTCGCCCCAGTACGTCTTGCGCGGCTCGCCCACAGCGCAGGAGGGCGGATCGGCCCAGAATCCTTTGTAGTAAGCGCCCCGATAGTAGTAGCAGGTGAAGCGGAACCCCAGCGGAGCCCACAGAATCAGCGCCGCGCCGAAGAATGGAAAAAACCACGGCCACCATGCGGGATTTTCCGTCGCCAGAAGCGGCGAGAACATCGGCGATAAATAGCTGGTGCCGGGAACTTCGTAGCAAGGCTGATTGCCGCAGGTGGGATTGAAGATCGCGTAATTCGCGTAGAGGATGAAAATTCCGTATCCGGCGAAAATCAGTAGCGGCTCCACCCACCACGCATCTTTGCGCGAGGTACTGCCGAAGCCGCCTTTTCTTAGCGGAACATCGATCGAGGACATTCTGTCTCCAGGAAGTACTTCAGGAAATTCCAGGATAGCGTTCTGCGCCGGTGATTCTCAACCTCCCTTGAGAATCCGCGGATTGAGAACGTCCGTATTGTCGATCGCAACGTCCGCCTTCGATTCCGGGTTTTCTTGCGCGACATACATCCGCCATGCCGGCTCGTACCGCTCCGTATATTTTTTCCGGATCGATGCCGACGGCGTCACCGCGTCCGGATCGCGCTTCAAGGCTCGCGCGAGCGACGTTTCCGGATCCACATCCACCAGAATCCGGTAATCCCAGTATGTATTGATGCGGCTGCGGAACACGAAGATTCCATCGAACAGGAGAATCGAGTCGGCGTCCACGCTGACCGGCGGTTCCTCCGCGGGCAACTCGATGCGCAGATCGAAGCTCACCTGGCGGCACAGCACGGGAAACCGGGCTTCGGATAGCGGGCCAAGCAGCCGCTCGACCACGGCCTCGTAGTCGAACGCGTCTTCATAGTAGCCGCGGGGCGAGAATTCGCCCTGGCGATAGCGATGGGCGCGCGGCTGATGAAACCCATCCACCGACGGGCGTAAGACGCTGAATCCGCGTGCTCGCAAGAGGCCGCCGAGCTCGTCGGCCAGTGTCGTCTTGCCCGCGCAGCACCGCCCGTCGATCCCGACCTTGAGCGGCCGATCCGGCGATTTGCGCGCCACGATCCCGGTCGCGAGAAAGTCCAGCACCGCCGCGCGGCTCATGTTCCACTCCGTTGCAGCCGAGCGATGGTTTCCAAATGATAGGTCTGCGGAAAAAGGTCCACCATCGTCAGCGATTCGATCCGGTACTGCGCCGCCAGCCCCGAAAGATCGCGCGCGAGCGTCGCCGGATCGCAGGAAACGATCGTGATCCGGGGCGGCGCCAAGCGCAGCAGGTGGCCGACGACGTCTTTCCCGAGCCCCACCCGCGGCGGATCGGCCAGAACAAACTCGGGCGTGGCTTGCAGCCGGCTCAGGAAATGCTCCACGCGAGCCTGTTCCACCTGCACTGCTGCACCAGCCCGGGCCGCGTTAAACTCCAGATCGCGCGCCGCGCTCGAGCCCGATTCCACCGCGATCACCGATCCGAACCGGGCTGCCAGCGGCAAAGCGAACAATCCCACGCCCGCATATAAATCCAGCGCCATCCCGGCGCCCGCCGCGGGCAGCGCCGCCTCTACCAGCTTGTCGGCCAGAAACCGGTTCACCTGGAAAAACGATCGCGGACTCACGCGGAAGCTTCCGAAAGATGTCGGATAATCGATCGCCTCCTTAGACTCGCACCAATCGTAAAAACGGCGTGCCACGGGCTTCTCGGCATCAATCGCATTAATCTGCACGGCGGCCTCGTTGGTGAAAATTTCGATCGACCGCACGAACCGCGGGAAGCGGGGATCGTTCAGACGCGCGCGCATCTCCGCCAGCGCCTGATTCAATCGCGGCGAGGAGACCGGGCACCCGCCTTCCACCGGAACCAGCGCATGCGAACGCCCCGCGAGATACCCGATCTGATTTCCCGCGATGCGAAACTGCGCCCGATTGCGGTAACCGAGCGGCGGGCCGCTGATGACGCCGATCTCACCTTCAAACTTCAATTTGCCTACGCGCTGCAATTGCTCCCGCAGAATCTCGACCTTCCGCGCGAGCTGGTACTCATACGGCGCGTGTTGGTAGTGGCATCCGCCGCAGATAGTGAACAGCGGGCACGGCGGCGCTGCTCGTTCCATGGCAGGCCCCACCACCTCGATCAACTTCGCGTGGACATCGTCGCCAAGCTCGATACGAGCCGTTTCGCCGGGCAGCACGAATGGCACAAACACCACCCTGCCGCCGGCGCGCGCGAGGCCCTCGCCGCCGTAGACCCACTTCTCGATCTGAACATCCTGCACCGGCATCGTTTACGATAGAAATTTCCCCGCCAAAATGAAGAAACGCGTTTTATCCGGAATCCAGCCCACAGGCAATCCGCACATCGGGAACTATTTGGGCGCGCTGAAAAACTGGGCCAGGATTCAGTATGACTACGATAGCATCTACTGCATCGTGGACCTGCACGCCATCACTGTTTACCAGGATCCCAAGGAGCTGAATGCGAAAATCCAGCAGCTCGCCGGCATTCTGCTGGCGATCGGAATCGATCCGAAATCGCTGGTCCTTCAGTCGCGCGTTCCCGAGCACGCCGAGCTCGCCTGGCTGCTCACCTGCGTCACACCGGTCGGCTGGCTGGAACGGATGACGCAATACAAGGCAAAATCACAAACACAGGAAACCATCGGCGACGGTCTCCTGCAATATCCCGTGCTGATGGCCGCCGATATTCTTCTCTACCAGGCGGACGTCGTACCCGTCGGCGATGACCAGCGCCAGCACGTGGAGCTGACCCGCGATATCGCCCAGCGCTTCAACTCGCTCTACGGCGACACCTTCACGATGCCCGAGACGCATCTGCCCACAGTCGGCGCGCGCGTCATGGCGCTGGACGATCCCGAAAAAAAGATGAGCAAGTCGGAGCCGGGCGCCGCGCACGCGATCGGCCTGCTCGATGAGCCGGACGTGATCCGCAAGAAAATCATGCGCGCGACGACGGACTCGCAGCCCGGCGTGAATTTCGAAAACCCGGGCGCGGGCGTGCGCAACCTGCTCGCGATCTATCAGGCGTTCACCGACTCCAGCGATGCAGCGATGCGCGAGCGTTTTTCCGGCATGCGCTACGGCGATCTGAAGAAGCACGTCGCCGCAGCCGTAATCGCAGGATTGGAGCCGATCCAGCAGCGCTATCGCGCGATCAGCGTGGACGAAATCTCCGACGCCCTGCGCGAAGGTTCGCGGCGCGCTGCGGTCCTCGCCGGCGACACGCTGCGGAAAGCCAAACGCGCAATGGGTCTGTTTACGGTGGATTGAACTTACCGGCCCAACCAGCGCTTCCGCACGTCGCGCAGCTTGTCGGCCCAGCTCACTTTCGTGGCCGCCGGCGCTTCCTCTGTGAAGCCTCCCGTCGATCGGACCTCGGGAACCGGCGGCGGCTCCTGATACGGAACCTGCGACAGCATCTTTACCCGATAGCCGCTGAACGCGTACGTCCGCTTGTAGAACTGCCCGTCCTTGTCTCCGCTTTTGTCTTGGATCACCACCGAAAACGCCGCGCCGTCCCCGCCGGATCCCTGCTCCAACTGGATCGGATAGCGGCCCTTCACGTCACGCTCGATGTAGGCCGTCTCGTACCGGCTTCGTTTCGTGCTCCACACGAACACGCGGAAGCTGTCGAAGTCCTGCCCGGGCACGCTCGCGGTCGAAGTCGTCCAGAGCCAGTTGTCTTTGTCGGCGCCTCCCGTCTTGCCCAGCGACAGATAGCTGGTGATGACGTGTCCTTCGGCGTACTGAGCGACTTCGTCAGGAATCGACATCGAGATCTGGCGCGCCAGCACCCACCCGGCCTTCCCGTCCGGAGTGCGGATCAGATACCAGTCATCGGTCGGAATCTTCGGAGCAGGCAGCTCCACTGCTTTCACCGGTTCGTCCGGGAGATCCGAAAGACGCGGCCGGGAAAGTTCCACCCAGTTTGCAGGAGGCGCCGGCGCGGGCGGCGGAGAGGGAGGCGGCTCCTTTCCCTGCTTCGCTGACTTGGCGGGAGCCTTCGCCGCGGTCTTGCTCCTGGACTTCTTCGATGGACTGGCAGCGGGCATAACCGTGACCCGCGGCGAGATCCGATGCAGCAGCACTTCGACGTTTCCGCCTTCCGGAATCTGCGCGAAGCTCGGAGCCTGGCGGCTCGGCGCGGTGTGGATGTTCAGAACGTCGTAGGTCGTTCCTGCGCCCTGCGAAGGAAGCCTCGCCGCGAACTCGGCCAGACGGTCCAGATCCCGGACCTGCTGCTGGCTCAGCAGGTAGTTCGAATCCGTCCAGCCTTCCAGACCCTCGGACGTGCGGACGCGGACAAAGCGCCGGCGCGTCTCGAGCACCTCCAGCCGTTCCCCGTGCTGGAGCGTGGCGACTGTGTTGGCCCGGGGGCCCAAATCTTCACGCAGATTGACGGTCGCCGGCCCCGTGTACGCGACACCGATGGCCGGCTGCTTGGAAGACGCCTGCTTCGATGGGCGATCTTTCGAGGATGGATTGGAAGAGCGGGTTCCCAACCCGCAGGAAACCAGAAGTACAGAGACGGCAACGCCCGCCAGCGCACGGCCGGCCGCGGCCGTCAGCCGATTCCGAGTTCGTCCACGCGCTCGAGCGGCGTCCCGCAGCGGCGGCAAATGATCGATTGGCAGTCTCCGCAAATCAAGGGATCTTTCACTTCTTTTTGACATCGGGGGCAATACAGCTCCTCCGAAACTCGGGGGGCAACCGGGTCGGCCGTCATTGAGTTCCGCCCGCAGCGCCAGCCGCGAAACTCGTGGCCGCGTCCGGCGCAGGATCGGTTGCCGGTAAAGCCGTTGCGTTCGCCAGAATGGCCGCCCTCGCTTGCAGGAACAGATCGTACTGGCTCATGAGATCGCGAAACACCGCGTCGGCCAGCATCTTGTACCCCGATCCGGTGAAGTGCACGTGGTCGGCCTGTGCCATGCCCGCGGCCACCCACTGGAACATCGAACCTTTGCCGCCCATCTTCGCCCGCAGATCCCAAAAAGCGCAGCCGTTCGCCAAGGCCGCTTCCCTCTGCGCCTCCGCGATTACGTCGATCTTCTCCATGGTTCGCCAGCCCACCCTGCGGATCCTCTGAGTCCGGTCCGGAGGGCCCACCACCAGAATGCTGGCGGCCGGCGCGGCCGCGCGCAATCGCGCGATCAACTGTGAGTACATGTCGCGATAGCGTTCCACAGTCCAATCTTTGCGGCCAGCTTCGTTCGTGCCGTAGGCCAATACAATCAGAGCCGGGTTTCGCCGCTCGATGTTGGATCGCAGCGTTTCTTCGTTCCAGCCCAGGATGATGGAGGCTTCGGCGCCATTGATCCCGAGCGTCTCGTATGTGATGCCGGTTGCATTTTCCGCTACCCAGCCGAACAGGCGCACCGGCCCCCGGTCGAGCGTCTCCGCCTCCACCCGATGCATTCCAGGGATCGCCTGCAAATGATAATAGGCGGGGCCGGGCTCGCCGTCGGTCGAAATCTGTTCCGTCGGCACGCCGTTATCGTAGATCTGAACCATTCCGCCGCCGGGCTGCTGGTAGTAGAACAGCTCGAATTCCTCGGCGTTCGCGTCCAGATACACAGCTTCGTGCGCGCTCGCGGCGGACATGCTCACGCCGCCCAGGCCGTAGACGCCGTCGCCCGCGCGCCCGACCAGACCATCGGTGTGCCAGCCGCGCGTCGATCCCGAACGCACGTCCATGCGGCGATAGCTGTTCCACGGCCGCCCGGCCAGCGAAAACCCGCTGCCGCCGTCGCCGAACCTTTCCTGAAAGCGACTCCGCAGGTCGCCGGTCCATTCATCCGCGGCTGTATGGGAGTCGCCGTAGTGCAGGATGTGCACGGCCCCCTCGATCTCGCCGCGCTGGTGACGATAAAGCTGCTCGAAAAATGGGACCAGCGCCGCCGCGTTCTCTACCGGAAGATCGGCGCGATCGGCCACCGTTTGCAATACAAAATCGTGAGCTTCGGCGCGTACTCTCGCTGAAACGGGAGCGGGTCTCGAGGTTCTCGCTGGAGCCTTCCGTGCGGACGGCGTGCTCCCGGCGGGCGTCTTGGCCGAAGACTTTTTGGCCGAAGACGTCTTGGCGGACGTCTTGCCGCCGCTGGAAACGTACTTCTTCTTCGCGGAAGTCTTCTTCGCGGCAGATTTCCTGGAAGCCGCGGACTTCGCGGGCTGCACGGCAAACCCGACAGCGGCCGCCACAGCCAGCACGAAGCCTAGCTGAATCACGCGCTGGACGATGCCCTTCACTTCGCGGTGCTGGCCTCCTGGCTTTGCCGTTCCCCTCTCTTTAATTGTCGCAGCTTATATTCGTTATATCCATCCCGCAGGGCTCCGTACAACAGTTCGCCAACGATTCTTGCTCCGGCCGGCATGGGATGAATGTAGTCCGCGCCCACCAGTCTTGGCTCAGCCGCATACCAGCGAGCCATGGTGCCTGCGCCGCCCATGGCCTGAAAGGTGTTGAAGAATGCCACGCCCGTTTCTTCGGCCACCCGCGCCTCGATCTTTACCAGCCGCGGAAGCGCCGCAATCGTCTCGATTTCTCCACGGCCGTTGCGTTCCCCGCGATCCATCGGGCTCATCAGCAGAACCGAAGTTTGCGGGAGCGCCGCCTGAACGCGCCTGACCGCTGCTTTCAACTCGCCTCCCCAGGTGGTATCTACGAATTTTGGAAACCCGCTTTCGTTCGTGCCGTAAGCGAGCACCACCAGATCCGGGCGGTAGTGATGCAACTGGGCGGCCCAATGCGCGCCATTGAAGGCGTGGCTGAGCAGGGTGATGTTCGCGCCGTTCACACCCAAACTGCTGTACAACACGCCCGATTTCGCCTTGGTGAACTCGACCCCGTAAAGCCGGACTTTACCGTTCACCGCGCGCACCGCGAACTTCTTGGACCCCGGGGGCAACTCGAACGATATCCACCCCGGCTGACGTTCATCGGACGCAGTGTCGACGGTCCCCAGCGGGACGCCCTCGGCTTCGAACGAGAATGTCCCGCCTTCCGGCTGCTTGAGGAACGCCACTTCGGCGGTCCGCTCGCCGTCCTTGACCGTGAAGTTCGCCACCGCGCCGCCCGTGCTCTGAAAACTCGCCCCACCGAGCCCGTGCAGACCATCCTTGATCTGCGTATCCCCCGCGACGTCGATGCTCCACTTCGAAGCGTCCATTTCGACGCCGCGGTGATAGTACCAGGCCCATGGTTTCGCGATCAGCACGAAACCCGCCCCGCCGTCGCCGAACTGCTTTTGGAAAAGCGCCCGGGCATCGGCCGTAATCAGGTCGCCGGTGGTCGGAGAATCGCCATAATGCAGCACGCGGACCGTGCGGCCTTCCAGCAGCGCCTGATAAAAGTGGTCCAGCGTTTTGTGCGGATCGGCCAAATTTTGCGGAGCCCGCTCTGGACGGCGCGCGCGGATCTGTGAGCTTTCCACCTCGGCCGGCTTGGGAACCGGCAGATTCCAGACCAGCGGAATATCGCGCGGGTCAAGCGAGACGTAATCCTTGAAGGCCGGAACGACGCGCGGCAGCAGGATCAATCCCGCGAACGTCAGCACCGCCAGCATGGTCTTCCGCATCTCAGAATCTCGTGTAGATAAACGGCGCAGCTCCGGTCTGCGCCACGTATTGCAGCCCGATGACCAGCGCCATCATGGCCGCGGCTTGCGCGTAGAAGGGCGCGCGAACGTAAAGATTCAAACTGAAGTCATACCAGTTCTTCGGAATGTAGTGCGCCGCCACCGCGATCGCCAGAATCACCCAAATTCCGGCGGAGACATTCGCGAAGGACACCGTTCCCGAGCCGATCCGCGCCAAAATCTGCCCCGCCGCCGCGAGAGTCGCCGCGCGGAAAAAGATCCAGGCGAAGGCCACATAGTGGACCGTAAGCAGGATGCTCGCGTAGCGCCAGAATCCCGCGGCGGGCTTCGTGCCGGTGCGCGTCTGCCATAGGCGCACGATCACCAGCCCCATCCCATGCAGGGCGCCCCAGATCGCGAAATTCCAGCTTTGGCCGTGCCAGAGCCCGCCCAGGATCATCGTGATCATCAGGTTCAGGTAGGTATAAATCTTCCACTTCGAGCGCAGCCCCGGAAGCGAAAAGTACAGGTAATCGCGCAGCCAGTTGGAAAGCGTGATGTGCCAGCGCCGCCAGAAGTCGGCGATGTTGTGGGCCGCATAGGGGCGGTTAAAATTCGCCGGCAGCTTGATGCCCAGCAGCAAGGCCGATCCGATGGCGATGTCCGTGTAGCCGGAAAAGTCGTAAAACAATTGCAACGTGTAGGCGTACACCGCGATCAGGTTCTCCGCCCCGGTGTAAAGATTCGGAAAATCGAAAACGCGGTTGACCAGGTTCCCCGCCAGGTAATCCGCGATCATCAGCTTCTTAATTAACCCGAGGCCGATCAAGAACAAGGCGCGCCCGCCGTCGGCGGCTTCCAGCGGCTTGCGCGTCTCGATTTGCTCCAGCAGCACGGAAACGCGCGTGATCGGTCCGGCGAGTATCGTGGGAAAGAAGGAGACTGCGGTCAGGTGCGCCAGATAGCTCGGCGTGGCCTTGGCGTCGCGCCGGTACAGATCGATCGTATACGTGAGCGCCTGAAACGCGTAGAAAGAGAGCGTAATCGAAAGCTTCCAGTCGCGTGCGAGCGCAATCAGCCCGAGATTCAGCACGATGCTCGCGGTGACCAGCAGGCGCCGCAGCGCCCGGTTCGGAGTCGCCTGGAGCCCCCGTCCGATGCAGTAATCGCAGGTCGAGGCCAGCGGAATGAGGGCCAGGTACCGCAGGTCCCAGCGGGCGTAGAAGAAATAATTCGCGAACAGAAGCAGACCCAGCGCCAGCGCCCGAACCCGCGATACGGACCAATAAAGAAAGAAAACCCCTATCAGGAAGACAAAGTAGGTAGAGGTGGAAAGCAGCAAATCCTAGGATACGGATTCCGCCCCGACGGCGACAACGTCACCGGGTCGCATACGTCTTGCTGTACTTGTTGCGCGGATTGGTGACCGTGAACGATCCGTCCTCGAGCGCCGAGACCTTCAAGTGGTAGCCGTGATCGTTTGGATCCACATTGGCGATGAACGTGTCCGGAACATTCGTCTCCTTGCCCCCGGCCAGAGCAAAATGCAACTGCCACAGATCTTCCAGGCCCGGCGAAGCCTTAACGTTCTTCCATCCCAGCGGATCGGCGCCTTTGCTCGGGCCGTTGTTCATGATCGCCACCCGCGGAGCCATTCCCCAGATCGCTTTCGGCGACTCCCCGCCGTGATGAGTGGTGAGATACAGGTCGATTTTCCCGGCCTTGTTCTCCGGGCACAAGAGCGCCAGCTCTGTGTTCCACGTAAGATCGCCGAAGTCCGCAAAACGAAACTTGCCAAACGTGATCACCACGCCCACGGACTGCGCATTCTCGCCCTGTTCCTCGGGCGTGCGTCTTTCGGCGAGCCCCTCGCAGTTCGGATTCGGCTCGCCGAAACCGTTGATAACGTTGCCTGCGGCTGTCACCACAGTGACGTCCAGCCCCTTGACCGGGATCGTATCTCCGGCGGCCACGACCTTGTGCTGGCCCCTTGCGAACGCCTCCGCGTAAGCGGCCGGGTAGGAATGGGTTTCGACGCTCGGACCGTGATCCAGGAAAACGCTTACCGGGAACCGGTCCAGCAGATTCGCCACGCCGCCCACATGATCATCGTGGAAATGGGTGATCAGCAACGTGTCGATCTTCTTGACGCCGGCGTCCTTCGCAGCCGCGGCGATGCGAAGCGTGTCACGTCCTCCGAAACCGGTGTAGCCGGTGTCGATCAGCAGCGCCTGCCCGGAAGGTCCGGCGACCAGCGTCGCCTGCCCGCCCTCTACGTCGATGAAGTACAGGTCGAGGCGTTTCGCGGCTTGGGCGAGGCCGGCAAACAGCGCCAGCGCCATCAGGCATATTGAGGGAACTCGCCTCATAAAGCTATCGTACTAGTTGTATACATGCCCTTCTGCGTGCAATGCGGACAGACAGTCGGACCCACGGACCGATTCTGCGCCAAGTGCGGGGCACAGCAGCCTGGAGCCTCGGCAGGGGGAACGTACGGCGGTTCCTTTGGCACGGCCCGTCATGTCAAGGATTTCTGGGGCAATATTTCCGAGCGAAATGCGGCCCTGCTGTGCTACATCCCCTGGGTCGGCTGGATCGCTGCGATCGCTGTGCTCGCCAGCGACCGCTTCCGTTCCGACCGGCGCCTCCGCTTTCACGCCTTCCAGGGTTTGTACCTGTTCGCCGCCTGGCTGATGGTCGAGTGGGTTATCGCCCCCATGCTGACTTTCCCGGTCTCGCATATCGGGTTTCCGTTTTACCGGACGATCTCCCAGATTCTGCATCTTCTGATCCTCGGGGCTTGGATCTTCATGCTGATGAAAGTCAGCCACGACCAGGACTATCGCCTGCCGATCCTCGGCGAACTCGCCGACCGCTCGGTCAGCGAGCAGCGCCCGTAGCAGGACGGGCGGTCCCGCCGCCCGTCGACATGCCATACTGAAAAAATCCACACAGAACGTCATGTTCAGAGCCCCCGTAGGAATTGTCGGCTTTAGCGGTTACAGCGGAGCGGAGCTGGTGTCGCTGCTCACGCATCATCCGCACGTCGAGCCGGTCTTGCTGGAGCATCGCGAAGGCAGCGATCGTCCGCGGCCGATCGGGCACGATGGCCCGCCCCGGCGGCCTTGCTCGGCGCAATCGGTTCGAGCCGCCGGGCTCGCCGCCGTGTTCCTGGCCACGCCACCGGAGGTCTCCATGGAGCTCGCCGGACCCATGCTCGAGGCCGGGGCCAAGGTGATCGACTTGAGTGGCGCGTTCCGCCTCGGCGTTCCCGAGAACTATCAACGCTGGTACAAGCAACTACACACGCAACCCGATCTGCTCGCAGAGGCAGTCTACGGGCTGCCGGAGTTTTGCCGCGAGCGGGTGGCCGCCGCGCGGCTGATCTCGAACCCGGGTTGCTATCCGACCGCCGCCAATCTGGCGCTCAAGCCGCTGGTTGAGGCGGGCGCGATCGCCCGCGAATTGGGAATCGTGTGCGACGCCAAAAGCGGCGTGAGCGGCGCGGGCCGCAAGCCCTCGCTCAAAACCAGCTTTTGCGAGGTGACGGAGAATTTTTCGGCGTATTCGATTCTCGATCATCGCCACGTTCCGGAGGTATTGCGGACCTCCGGCCTGCACGAGGCCGAGTTCAGCTTCACGGCGCACCTGCTTCCGATTCACCGGGGAATCCTGGAATCGATCTATTTCCGCGCCTCCGGAAGCATCGGTTCCGCCGAGGATCTTCTGGAGATCTACCGCGAACGGTATCGAGAGGAGCCGTTCGTGCGGCTGTATGCGGCGGGCCAGACGCCGGATGTGCAGGCGGTCGCGCACACCAACTTCTGCGATATCGGGTGGAAATACGATCCGGAGACGCGCCGGACCGTTGTGGTTTCGGTGATCGACAACCTGGGAAAGGGCGCGGCCGGGCAGGCCATCCAGAATATGAATCTGGCTCTGGGCTATCCCGAAACCGCTGGGCTCCTGTAGCAGACGTGAATCCCCGCAAGCTCCTGGTCAAACTGGGCGGCACTCTGCTCGATTCGGCCGACTCGCGCAATCGGCTCGCCCGCGAAATCGCGCGGCTCGCGGCGGAACCCGGGAATCGCATCGTTGTGGTCCATGGCGGCGGAAAACAGATGACCCGTTTCCTGGCCGAGCGTGGCGTCGAGAGCCGTTTTGTCAACGGCCTGCGCGTAACCACGCCCGAGATCATCGATGCCGTGCTGAAAGTTTTCGCCGGAAGCGTGAATTCCGAACTGGTGAGCGCGTTCCGCGCGGCGGGCGCCAGGCCCGTCGGCCTTACCGGACTGGATGCCGGCCTGGTGGATGCCGAACTTCTGAATCCGGATTTGGGACAGGTGGGCCGCCCGGTTCATTCCGACGCGCGGCTGCTGGATCTGCTCAGCAGAGAGGGTTATCTGCCGGTTGTCGCGTGCGTAGCCGGCGACGCTGACGGAAACGTGTTCAACGTGAATGCCGACCAGATGGCGGTGGCATGTGCGTCCTCATTTGGGGCAGATTCTCTACTATTTCTGACCGACGTTGAAGGCGTTCGGGAGAAAAACGGCACAATTTGTCCTTCCTTGAGTTGTGCAGAAGCAAGGAAGCTGATTCAGGAAGGCGTCGCAACCGGCGGGATGCAAGCGAAGCTGGAAGCGGCCATGAATGCGCTCGCAAATGGGGTTGGGCAGGTCTGCATCGCCGCGGGCGCGATTCCTGGCATCGTCGGACGGGTAACCGCGGGAGAAACCGCGGGCACGCGCCTGTTCTGTTAAGGACATATTTGGGGATACAATACATGCGGTTGCGAAGGATCTTTACAATTTTTCTCTGAGATTATTCCGATTGGGCGTACACTAATTCGTACAGGCTCGGTTGTGGCGCTGTTACGGTTGTGCAGCCCGCGCACAGCGCCGATCAGCGAGTGGAGATGGCACTGAGGGAGGTGCATCTTGAAAGCGCAAACGGTCGACGTCCGAACTTCCGCCGGAAGAATTCTGTGCTGTAGCATTTTTCGCCAGGGAGGCCGCAAGCTCTTAGCCAAAGGTCACATCCTTACGCCGGACGATGTCCGTTTGCTTGAAACCGAAGGTCTGGGCCAGGTCTGGGTCACGGAGCTGGAAGACGGCGAAGTTTCGGAGGATGAAGCGGTTCACCGGGTAGCCGTAGAGACTGCGTGCGGGTGCCTGCAAATCTGTCTGGCGGCGGGAGGCCGCGCCAACTTATTCGCCACCGAAGACTGCTGCGTGCTCGTGGATGAGGAATTGCTGCGCCAGATCAACTGCGCCGCCAGCATTGTAATCGCCACGACGCCGAATTTCACTCATGCCCGCAAGGAACAGCGCATTGCCACGATCAAGAGCGCGCCTTTCGCGGTGCCGCAGCCTCAACTGGAAGCCGTCATCAATATCTTGAAGGAGCGCGGCCCGATCCTTCAGGCCCGGCCGATCCGCTCCACAGCCGTGGCTGTGCTGTATTGCGATCCGGTCCACGGCGAGCGGGCGCGCCAGCTTTTCGAGCCGGTGGTGCGCCAGCGCCTGGAGCAGTTCGGCATTACGCCCAGTTATGCCCTGGCCCCCCTGGAAGAGGAGGGGGCCGTTGCGCGCGCGCTGCAACATCTCCTCCGCGCGCATCCTACCGCCATTCTCATCGCCTCCACCTCGGCGCCGGCAGGCCCCGGAGACGTGGTTGGCCGAGCCATGGTCCGAATCGGCTGCCATCTGGAGCGTTTCCTGGCCCCCGTGGAGCCTGGCAGCCTCTTTCTTTTGGGCTATAAGGAGGACATACCGATCGTCTCCGCCCCGGGGTGCTTCCGGTCTCCAAAGCCGAATGTGCTCGATCTGGTGCTGCCTCCCATGCTGGCGCGCTACCGGATTTCGGGATGGGAAGTCGCCGGGCTTGGCCACGGCGGTCTCTTAGGCTAGAATTATCCTTCCAACAAGTTCCTCCACTACCGCGAGCCGTAACCTCCGAGCGGCCTGCGGGTGCTCCTTCGCCGGGCGTCGCTGAGGCGCCCGGCACTTTTCTCTAGATCTGAAGATCGAGCTGGTGGCGCGAGCGGGTGGCAAAGTTGCGGGGCTCCGGGGACACCCGGTAGAATCAATGAGTTCGCTACAAAATTCCGGGAGGGTGCATGTCGGTTGAGCAAAAGGTCAAGCAGATTATCGTCGAGCAGCTCGGCGTGGATGAGGCGCAAGTCGATCCCACGGCCAGTTTCGTCGATGATCTCGGCGCCGATTCGCTGGATATAGTCGAGCTGGTGATGGCCTTCGAAGAAGCCTTCGACATCGATATTCCCGACGAGGACGCCGAAAAAATCGTCACGGTCAAAGACGCGATCACCTACATCGAGTCCAAGAAGAAGTAACTTGGACCGCTAGGGAGCCCTCTTGCAGCGCAGAGTTGTAGTTACTGGGGTGGGAATGCTGGCTCCGGTGGGGATCGGCACCGAGCCCGTCTGGCAGGCCATCCGAGCCGGAAAGTGCGGCATCGGCCCGATCACGGCCTTCGACGCGACTGGCTTCAATTGCCGCATCGCGGGCGAGATCAAGGGCTTCGATCCGGCCGACTACATCGAGAAGAAAGAGATCAAGAAGATGGGCCGGTTCATTCAACTGGCCATCGCCGCGTCGGATTTCGCGCTCCAGAGCGCCGGGTTCAAGGTTCCCGAGGGCGCGGAGGCCGAACGAACCGGCGTCTACATCGGCAGCGGCATCGGCGGATTCGAGGTGATCGAACGGGAGCACAAGAACCTGCTTGAGAAAGGTCCCGGGCGCATTTCCCCGTTTTTCATTCCCGCGACTATCGTCAACCTGGCATCGGGCTGCGTCTCGATCCGCACGGGCGCCAAGGGTCCTAACTCGGCTACCGCCACAGCCTGCACCAGCGGCGCGCACGCGGTGGGCGATTCCTTCCGCCTGATCCAGCGCGGCGATGCCGATGTCATGATCTGCGGCGGAGCGGAAGCCGCCATCACGCCCATGAGCATCGGAGGCTTCGCCGCGATGCGGGCTCTTTCGCAGCGCAACGACGAACCCGAGCGAGCCTCGCGCCCCTGGGATCGCGATCGCGACGGCTTCGTGTGCGGAGAAGGATCCGGCATTCTGATATTGGAAGAATACGGCCACGCGGTACGACGCGGAGCGCCCATGCTGGCGGAAATGGTCGGCTATGGAATGAGCGGCGATGCCTATCACATCACCTCGCCTTCGGAGGACGGCGATGGCGGATTCCGGGTCATGCGCAACGCCCTGAAGGACGCCGGCCTGGAGCCTCAGCAGGTCCAATATGTGAACGCGCACGGCACCTCGACGCCGGTGGGCGATCGTATCGAAACGATCGCGATGAAGCGTCTGTTCGGGGAGCACGCGTCCAAAGTCGCCGTGAGTTCCACCAAGTCAATGACGGGACATCTGCTGGGTGGCGCCGGGGGCTTGGAGGCCGGCATCACGGTTATGGCGATTCGCGACCAGGTGGCGCCTCCAACCATCAATTACGAATGTCCGGATCCGGAATGCGATCTGGATTACGTGCCGAATCACGCGCGGCCCATGCCCATCGAGTACGCGCTTTCCAATTCCTTCGGATTCGGCGGGACCAACGGCTGCCTGATTTTCAAGAAACTGGGATGAGCGCAGCGTGAAAATCGCGGTCGCCATCAAGCAGGTTCCTCTTCGTGACTCTCCTTTGCGCGTCAATTCCGCCGGAACCTGGATCGAAGAAGACACCCTGAGTTTCGAAATCAACGAGCCCGACGCCTATGCGCTCGAAGAGGCGCTCCAGTTGCGCGAAAAGCATGGCGGAGAAGTGATCGTGATCAGCGCCGGCCCGGCGCGGGTCGCGCAGACGCTTCGCGAAGCGCTCGCCAAGGGCGCCGATCGCGGCATTCACGTGGACGTCGCCACGGATCCCGCGGCGCTCGACACTCTGCACGTCGCTACTCTGCTGGCGGCGGCTCTCCGGGAGGAGGCGCCGGATCTCATCCTGACCGGCCTCCAGTCCGACGATCTCGGCTACGGGCAGACGGGTGTGATCCTGGCCGAACTGCTGGGACTGCCGAGCTCGACCATCATCATGCAGGTGGACATCGAGCCCGGCAAGGTTCGCGTCAAGCGCGAGCTCGAGGACGGCTGGTTCCAGCACATCGAAATGCCGCTGCCCGCCGTGCTGACGATTCAGAGCGGATTGAACAAGCTGCGCTACGCCACGCTGATGGGAATCAAGAAGGCCAAGACCAAGGAGATCAAAGTCGTCAACGCTTCAGGCGGCCCGCAACCTTCGGTGGCGATCGAGAGACTCTATGCGCCGGAAAAGAACAAGCAAGGGCAGATTTTCGAGGGAGACCCGAAGGCCGCCGCTGCCAAGCTGGTCGAGAAGTTGCGCTTCGAGGCACGTGTGTTATGAGTGTGCTGGCGATTGTCGAGCAGCGCATGGCCGGAGAGGCGCTGGCCGCGGCGCAGCAGTTCGGCTCTCCTGTAAGCGCGTACTCGATCGACCTTCCCTACACCGCCGACGCGTACGCCGCCGCCGCGGAAGAGTTGATCCGCAAGGTGAATCCATCGCTGGTCGTGTTCGGGCATACTTACCAGACGCGCGACTACGCGCCGCGAGTCGCCGCGCGCTTCGGGACCGTGCTGATCAGCGACGTGATCTCGGGCGCGCCGCCGGTCTTCACGCGCCAGATGTTCCAGGGCAAGTTCAACGCCGATGTCCGGCTGGCGGGCGCCGGCCCGCATTTCGTCTCGATTCAGGCGGGAGCCTGGCGCGCGGAATCGACGCCGGGCGCGGTGGAACATTTTACTCCGACCTTCTCGAGTTCGCGGCAAATTGCGCATCCCCCGTTTCGGGAATCGGCGCGCGCGGTCGATTTAGGCGCCGCCGAGATCATCGTTTCGGTCGGCCGCGGAATCAAGGAGAAAGAAAACCTGCCGGTGGTGGAAGCGCTGGCTCAGGCGCTGGGCGCTGAACTCGCCGCCTCGCGCCCGATCTGCGACGCGGGCTGGCTGCCCATGGACCGGCAGGTAGGCAGCTCGGGGCAAACCGTTTCGCCCAAGCTCTATGTCGCGGTCGGAATCTCGGGCGCCATCCAGCACCTGGTGGGCATGAAGGGCGCGAAGACCGTGGTCGCGATCAACAAGGATCCCGACGCGCCCATTTTCGAAGTGGCGCAGTATGGCATCGTCGGCGACCTGTTCGAAGTAGTTCCGGCGCTCGTGGAAGCAATCCAGAAGGCGAAGTAGAGCAAGGCTTCAGCCTGCCACCGGGGCTTTCGGTCTGAGACTTTCACGTTCCGCGCTCCGCTGCTCCACAGGGAACTGCCCCGGCGGCGGCTGGCGCATTGGCATTCTGAACCAAAGCACTCTTTCCCGCCGGACGCCTCTGGGGAAGCGGACCGCTCCCTACTAGAAAGACTTCCCATCGTCCGGATCATGCTTCACGAAACCAGTGCAGACACGTTCTCCTTGACAGGTAGATCATCGAGTGGAATAATGCGGTCATGCCGCGCCGCGAATCTCCGCTGCAGTCCGAAATGCTGCAAGGAACGCTCGACATGCTGATCCTTCAGACGCTGATTGTGGGGCCGGCGCACGGCCATACGATCGCCCACGCCATCGAGCGCGGCTCGGACGACGTTCTCCAGATCGAACACGGGTCGCTGTATCCCGCGCTGCACCGGCTGGAAGACCGCGGCTGGATCGCGTCCTTCTGGGGCACTTCGGAAAACAACCGGCGAGCCAGGTACTATCGCCTGACGCCGGCGGGCCGAAAACAATTGCATGCGCAGACCACGCGCTGGGAGCAGGTGGTGCGCGCCATCGGACGCATTCTGAAACCGGCGACAGAGCCGCGGCGGTGATGGAGCGGCCTGATGAGCTGGCGAACATTCTTGCGGCGCACCCAGTGGGATCGGGAACGATCCGATGAGCTGGATGTCTACCTGCGCATCGAGACCGAGGAGAATATCGAGCGCGGCATGGATCCCGCAGCGGCCCGCGCTGCCGCGCACAAGAAACTCGGGAATCGCACGCTGATCCGCGAGGAGATCTACCGCATGAATACGATCGCGTTTCTCGATACGCTAGCGCGGGACGCGCGCTATGCGCTCCGCGGCATGCGCCGCGACCTTGGGTTCACAGTTGTGGCCGTCCTGACTCTGGCCCTGGGAATCGGCGCAACCACCGCCGTATTTAGCGTGGTGAACGGCGTGCTGCTCAAACCGCTGCCCTACCCGGATCCCGAAGCGTTAGTCGCCGTCTGGCATTCCGCGGCCATTCCCGGCGGCGTCCGCAATTTTAACGAGTCCGGATCGATGTATCTCACGTACCTCGAAAATAACCGGACGTTTCAGGAATATGGCGTGTGGAACAACGGAGCGTCCAGCATCACGGGCCTGGGGGATCCGGAGCAGGTACGAACCTTTCAAGTGACTTACGGTGTGCTGCGGGCGTTCGGCGTGCCTCCGGAGCTGGGGCGCTGGTTTACGGAAGCCGATGATTCGCCGGCCACGCCCGAAACCGTGATCCTGATGTACGGCTACTGGGAGCGGCGTTTCGGCGGAGATCCGCGCATCCTGGAGCGCTCCATCACGATTGACTCGCGCCCGCGGCGGATCATTGGAGTCATGCCGCAAAATTTCCAACTCAATGGAAACCCGGAGATCGTTCTCCCGCTGCGTTTCGATCGCGCCCAGATTCCGCCCACGTTCGCCTACGTCGGCCTGGCGCGGCTGAAGCCCGGCGTTTCCATCGCTCAAGCCGACGCCGATGTTGAACGGATGATCCCCATTTGGATCGAACGGTGGGGAATGCAGCGCTTCGCAAGCTTCCAGATCCGCGGAGCGATCCGTCCGTTCAAGAACGAGGTGGTCGGGGAGGTGCGAGACGTCTTGTGGGTGGTGATGGGAACCATCGCGATTATTCTGCTGATCGCGTGCGCCAACGTTGCAAATCTGATGCTCGTAAGGGCCGAGGGCCGCCGCCAGGAACTGGCGATCCGCGCGGCGCTCGGCGCCGGCGCGCGGAGGATCGCGCGAGAGCTGCTTGTGGAGAGTGTGTCTTTCGGCGCGCTCGGCGGCGCTGCCGGACTGGCGATCGCGTATGGCGGGCTGAAAATCCTGGTAGCGCTCGGCCCCGCGAGTCTTCCCCGCTTGTCCGAGATCTCGATCGACCCAATGGTTTTGGCGTTTACCGCATGCGTTTCTTTGGCCGCCGGTCTCGGGTTCGGTTTGATGCCGGTTCTGAAGTTCACGAAACCGGGAACCGCGGCCTCTCTCCAGGGCAAGGGGCGATCGGCGAGCCAAAGCCGCGAGCGGCATCGCTCCCAAGACGCGCTGGCCGTAGTGCAGGTGGCGCTCGCACTGGTGCTGCTGGCGGGCTCCGGCTTGATGATCCGCAGTTTCCGCGCGCTGCGAAGCGTGAATCCGGGCTTCACAGAACCCGAGCGTGTCGAATCCGTGCGCATTTCGATCCCGGCGGCGGAAGCGCCGGACCCAGAGGCCGTCACCAGGCTGCAAGCCGGGATTATCGAGAAACTGGAGGCGATCCCCGGCGTTGCATCCGCTGCGATGATCGACGGCTTGCCGATGGATTTCAACGTACAGAGCAGCAGCCCGGTCTCGATCGAGGGGCGGCCGGATAACGGAGCGCTTCCGCCTGTCCGCCGAATCAAATTCATTTCTCCGGGAGCGCTTCGCACCCTGGGGATTCCGCTGCTCGCCGGCCGCGATTTCACCTGGCAGGAGATCTACGATAAGACGGAAGTCGCGATCATATCCGAGGCCATGGCCAGGCAGAATTGGGGCGATCCGCGCGCTGCGCTCGGGAAACGGCTGCGCGAAGGCGCCGCGGGGTCGTGGCGGGAGGTGATCGGCGTGGCAGGCGATCTGTATGATGACGGCGCAAACCAGCCGCCGCCGGTGATCGTGTACTGGCCGGCGCGTGTGCAACAGGTCAGCATGGGCGTCGCGAAATACGTTCCGCGATCCATGGCGTTCGCGATGCGCAGTAGCCGGACGGGAACAGAATCGTTTCTCAGGCAAATCCAGGAAGCGGTGTGGTCCGTCAACCGCAATCTGCCGCTGGCCGAGGTGCGGACATTGCGCGATGTTTACAACCAATCCATGCTACAGACCTCGGTCGCCCTGGTCCTGCTGGCGATCGCCGGCGCGATGGCGCTGGGTCTCGGGATTATCGGCATCTACGGCGTGCTTTCTTACGCGGTCTCCCGGAGAAGGCGCGAGGCCGGAATCCGGCTCGCATTGGGCGCGCAGCCGGGACAGGTGAAGGGAATATTCGTAAAACGCGGCCTGGCCATTGCCGGAGTAGGCGTCGTCATCGGATTAGCGGCCGCGGCCGGTTTGACCCGGCTGATGTCTTCTGTGCTGTTCGGCGTCAGGCCGCTTGATCCGGTCACCTACGCAACCGTGCCGCTGATTTTGGTGGTCGCAGCGGGGCTGGCCAGCTATATTCCGGCGCGGCGGGCTGCCAGAGTCGATCCCGCGGAAGCCCTCCGCGCGGAGTAATTTTACGTTGATTGGAGTCGAGTTGGGGCTAGCACCGGGCCGGATCTTTCCGCTCCGGATCGAACCCCAGCTCCCGCACCGCCGCGGCGGCCTTCTGCGCCTCGATTTTCCCTTCACGCGCCAGAGCTGATAAAGTCGCCTGGGCGATCGCCTCCGCCGAAATCTCGAAGAAGTTCCGCAAGTGCTCGCGGTTCTCGCTGCGCCCGAATCCGTCGGTCCCCAGCGAAGTCAGCCTTCCCGGCAGCCACGGCGCGAGCTGGTCCGGCACGATCTTCATGTAATCGCTCGAAGCGATAACCGGCCCCTCGGCCCCTTCCAGCGCCGTCACCACGTAAGGCGTGCGGCGCGTTTCCGAGGGATGCAGGCGGTTCCAGCGTTCGACGGCCAGAGCATCGCGACGGAGCTCGTTGTAGCTGGTCACCGACCAAACATCTGCGGCTACCTGATAGCGCTCTGCCAGAATCTGCTGGGCTTTCAAGGCTTCATTCAGCATCGGGCCGCTTCCGAATAGCTGCGCGACGGCGCGGCCGTTCTGCGCCGGCTTGTACTTATAGATTCCGCGCAAAATTCCTTCGCGCACGCCTTCGCCCTCAGGCATGGGGGGCTGCACGTAGTTCTCGTTGTAGACGGTCAGGTAATAGAAGCGGTCCTCCATTTCCTGATACATCCGGCGGATGCCGTCCTGGATGATCACGGCCAGCTCGTAGGCGTACGCGGGATCATACGTGGCACACGTGGGAACCGTGCTCGCATGCACGGGGCTATGGCCGTCCTGGTGCTGCAAGCCTTCGCCCAGCAGCGTGCTGCGCCCGGCCGTGCCGCCCATCAGGAAACCCTTGCCGCGCGAATCGGCGAAAGCCCAGATCAGATCGCCCACGCGCTGGAACCCGAACATCGAATAGTAGATGAAGAACGGGATCGTCGGCACGCCGTAGTTCGCGTAGGCCGTACCGGCCGCCAGACACGAGGCCATCGAACCGGCTTCGGTGATGCCTTCCTCCAGAATCTGCCCGTCCTGCGCTTCCCTGTAATACAGCAGCACGTTCGAATCCACGGGCTTATACTTCTGCCCCTGGCTGGCATAGATGCCGCACTCGCGAAACAGGGATTCCATGCCGAACGTACGCGCTTCGTCCGGAACAATGGGCACCACCAGCTTGCCGATATCCGACTTGAACAGCGCTTTGAGCACGCTGACGAACGCTGCCGTGGTGGAAGCCTCGCGGCCGCGCGATCCGCCGATGGCGTCGTGGAACATCTCAAGCGGCGGCGCCTGGATCTCGATCGGCTTCACCTTCCGTTCCGGCAAATGGCCGCCCTGCGCCTCGATCCGGCCCCGCAGATACTTCATCTCCGGAGAATCCTCCGGAGGGCGGATAAACTCCAGATGCTGCACCTGGTCATCACTCAGAGGCAGGCTGAAACGGTCGCGGATCTTCAACAGGTCCGCTTCAGTCAGCTTCTTCTGCTGGTGCGCGGTCATGCGCCCTTCGGCAACCTCGCCCAATCCGTACCCTTTGACGGTTTTGGCCAGGATCACGGTCGGCTGGCCCTGGGTCATCATGGCGCGCCGGTAGGCATTGAACACCTTCTCCGGGTCCAGGCCGCCGCGGCGCAGGTTCCAGATCTCCTCGTCGCTCATGTGCTCCACCAGCTTGAGCAACTCGGGATACTTTCCAAAAAATTCCTTACGGACGTAAGCGCCGTCATGCGCGCGGAAGCTCTGATACTCTCCGTCCACGCATTCGTGCATGCGTTTGATCAGCAGGCCGCTGGAGTCGCGAGCCAGCAGGTCGTCCCAGCCGGAACCCCAGATCACTTTGATTACGTTCCAGCCTGCTCCCAGAAACGCCGCCTCCAGCTCCTGGATGATGTGGCCGTTTCCGCGCACGGGGCCGTCCAGCCGCTGCAAATTGCAATTCACTACGAAGATCAGGTTGTCCAGCTTCTCGCGCGAGGCGAGGGTCGTGGCGCCCAGGCTCTCGGGCTCGTCGCATTCGCCGTCGCCCAGGAACGCCCAGACTTTTCTGCCAGTCGCCGGAATGATCCCGCGATTTTCCAGGTAGCGCATGAAGCGCGCCTGGTAAATCGCCGCGATCGGCCCCAGCCCCATCGATACGGTCGGAAACTGCCAGAAATTCGGCATCAGCCATGGGTGCGGATAGGAGGAAAGCCCCGGATGCTCGCGCAGTTCGTGGCGGAAGTTTTCCAGATGCTTTTCGGTCAGGCGGCCTTCGAGATACGCCCGGCCGTAGACGCCCGGCGAGGCGTGCCCTTGGAAGTACACGAAATCTCCCGGCAACTTGGTTCCGTCGGGACCCGCGTAGGATCCGCGGAAGAAATGGTTATACCCGACCTCGAGCAGCGTGGCCAGTGAAGCGTAGGTCGCCAGGTGCCCGCCGATGTTGGGATCGTATTTATTGGCGCGCACGACCATGGCCGTGGCGTTCCAGCGGATCAGGCTCTTAATCTGCCGCTCGATGGCGCGGTCGCCGGGATATGCGACCTCCTCCTCGGGCGGAATGGTGTTGATGTAGGGGGTATTCCAGCGGAGGGGGACTTGGACGCCCAGGTTCCCGGCGCGCTCCATGAGCCGCTCCAGCAGGTAGGCGGCCCGGTCAGGCCCCTCCTCATCGATCATCTCATCGAGGGCTTCCACCCACTCGGCGGTCTCTTGAGGATTCAGGTCGTCAGGAAGGTCTACCTTGGCTTTCAGCATGTGGGATCAATACCAAGGTACCACCCCTCCCGGGTGGGTGGCTGCGTGCAAATTCGCGTTACCGCCCGAAGCTTGCCACCACGTCGATAATCACGCCACGGCTCGGCTCGTAGACCACAAACGCGCCGTCAATCATGCCTCTGCGATACCCGGCGGGAAGCGGCGCGAGCCGCTCCTCGACCACTATGGGAACCGGCTCGATTTTTTTCTGCCAGCCAGGAGGCAGCGATCCGCCGCGCTGGAGCTTTTTCGCGAGACCCGGAGGCAGCGAGCGGCCACGGTAATAGTCGGAAACCACCACGACTTCCTGGCGCGAGATGCGGTAGCCGCGGTCGCGATCGTCCCGGTCCTCGTGTCCGTGCTTCTTGGCCCACGCCGCCGGCAGCGCAGCCAGCAGCAGCACGGCGATCAGTGCGTTTCGCATTCGGAAGCCTCCTCTGCTCAGTCTGAATGTGAAGATGGAATCGGGCAAGAGAACGTTCCGGTTATAAAACGTTTAGATCCTCCGCGGAAACACCTTATGTGTGACTTAAACTGAGGAGATGCGCGCACTTCAAATCGTCCTTGGCGTGGTTCTGGTGGGAGGCCTCGCCGCCACAATCTGGTTCATGCTCACCGCGCCCACCACGGTAACGGAAGTCAAACCCAAGCTCGTGCCCCCGAAAGAAGCCCAGCAGCCGGTTGCGTCCAACATCCCGCCGCCCGACACGATTCTGTTCGAGAATAAATACGGCAACGTGACGTTCACCCATAAGATGCACTACGAGCGGGTTCAGGGCGACTGCTCTACCTGCCACCCCGCCATCTTTCATCAATCGCGGGAGCCGATCAACTACGGCAAGGCGCTGCACCGCGCCGCGGAAGCCAGCGGAACCGCCTGTGCGGCCTGCCACCGGGTGGGAGGGAGCGCGTTCGCGGCCGACAGCAATTGCGTTAAGTGCCACGAAGTGAAGCAGTAAATCCAGATGTCGCGCAGTCCAGCCCCAGGTGAAAAAGCAGGGAAGAAACCTCCGCCCACGGGCGTCCTAGGGAATGAGTCCGGCATGGTCTTGGGCGTGAACCAGCGCGAGGTGGTAGAAGCCTGTCAGCGTGGCGACCAAGATGCGTTTCGTGTGCTCTTTGAAACTCATAAGGACCGGGTTTATTCGATCGCGCTCCGGTACGCCGGAGACCCGGCCGCCGCGATGGATATTGCCCAGGAAACGTTCCTCAAGCTCCTTTCGTCCATTGGGCAGTACCGGGGCGACGCCAACTTCGAATCCTGGCTGTACCGGCTGGTGGTGAACCGTTGCCTGGATCATCATCGCCGGCGCCGGCGCTTTCTGCCCATGGTGGAAGAGGCGCTGGATCTGTTCCGCGCGCCGCGCGAAAGCGCTTTGCATGAGCTGCTGCGCGAGGAACAGGAGGAACGCGTCCAGCAGGTGGTGGCGCAACTGCCCGAGGAGCAGAGAATCGTCGTGGTGCTGCGGTACACCGAGGGCCGATCCTACGAAGAAATCGCGGAGCTGCTGGGCTGCCGGAGAGGCACCGTGGCTTCGCGCCTGAATCGCGCGCATAAGGCGCTGGAGCGGCGGTTATCGCATCTTCGGTGTACCAGAACGGGAAATGTAAAACGGGGAGAGGTACCGCAGCAATGAATCAAGATTGGCACGAGCCGGAATTGCACCGGCACCTGGGTCCGGTGAAAGCGCCCGACGACCTATGGGACCGCATCCACGCCGCCGACGCTTCTTCTTTCGAGGTTGTACGCACTCGGAAACTGCGGTTCGGGATGGCGATGGCCTGGGGCACGGCCGCGATTGTGACGGTCGCCGCGATCGCGGGATTCACCACCTGGCGGGACCGCAACCTCAGCAGCGAAGAACGCGCTGTTCGCGCATTGGCTCGCGCTCCCGAGCAGGTCGAGTTTCGCTCGGGCGATCTGGCCGAGATCCGGAGCTGGGTGAAGGACAGCAGCGGGCTGGACGTTCCCCTTCGAGGGCTCCCCGGATCGAATGTGCAACTGATTGGAGCCAGCCTGGTCCGCCAGGGGACGCCGACAGCCGAGATCTCCTATCGCGTGGGCGACATGCAGGCGGCCCTGGTCATTTCCAAGGCAGCCGAGGGCGGCGGGGGCAAACACGCGTTCGTCAAGAGCGGCTCGTATCACGGGGCCAATTTCCAGTCCTGGACGATGCGCGGCGAAATGTTTACCATCGCCGCTGCCGATGCCCGGGTGGGGTGCATGCTGTGCCATAGCACGGGAGCGCCGGCAAGATTGTAAACTGGGGAGCGCTATACTGGTACTTAACACGCGCCGGGAGGAATTCCCATGAACAAAAACGTCAAGTTTGGGCTGATCATCGTTGTGATTCTGGGCACCTTAGGATGGCTCGCCGCCGGCGGCATCAACCAAACCGCGAGCTACTACAAGGAAATCGCCGAACTGGAACAGCTCGGCCCCAATGCGGTCGACAAACGCCTGCGCGTTGGCGGCGACGTGGAGCTGAATTCGATCAGCCGCGAGGGGCGCGACGTACATTTTGTTCTGGTCCAGGAAAAGGACGGCGTCAAGCGCCGGCTGAACGTGATCTACAGCGGAACCGATCCGCTGCCGGATACCTTCAAGGACAACGCTCCCTGCCAGGCGCTGGTGGACGGCAAGCTGGGCGCGGATCATGTGTTCCATGCCACCAAGCTCCAGGCCAAATGCGCATCCAAGTACGAGGCCAAGCCTGTGGCGCCCGTCACCCGCGGTTAACGTAACAAGCTAAGTTTGGACTAACTATGGAAAATATCGGCGCCCTGGCAATACTTCTGGCGTTCTGTTTCGCGGTGTACGCGATTGTAGGTTCGCTGGTGGGCAAATGGGCGCGCCGGCCGTTCCTGACGATAAGCGCGGAGCGCGCGGTCTATTCCGTCTGGGTTCTGCTGACCTCTGCGGTCGCGGTCCTGCTGTATTCGCTGATCAAGGGCGACTACCGGATGGCCTATGTCTGGGAGACCAGCAACCACACCATGGATTTGCAGTACAAGGTGGCGGCCTGGTGGGGCGGACAGGCAGGCTCGCTGTTGCTGTGGTCCTGGCTTTTGGCGACGTACGCCTCGGTGATCGTATTCCAGAACCGCCGCAAGTTCCGCGAAATGATGCCGTACGTGGTCTCCGTCCTGATGGCCACGCAGACGTTTTTTCTGATCCTGAACAGCTTTGTCGCGAGCCCGTTCAAGATGATCGCCGCCGGACGCGGCATCGTCGATATCGGCGACGGCCAGGGGCTGAATCCGCTGCTTCAATACTGGACCATGGTGATCCATCCGCCCATGCTGTATCTGGGCTATGTGGGATTCATCGCGCCCTTTGCGTTCGCGATGGCCTCGCTGATCACCAAGCAGCCCGGCGATGCCTGGATCCATACGACGCGCCGCTGGACGCTGGTCACCTGGATGTTCCAGACCACGGGAATTCTGCTGGGGATGGGCTGGGCCTACGCCGTGCTCGGCTGGGGCGGCTACTGGGGATGGGATCCAGTGGAGAACGCTTCGCTGCTGCCCTGGATCACGGCCACCGCCTTCCTGCACTCGGTGATGATGCAGGAAAAGAAGGGCATGATGAAGGTCTGGAACATGGTGCTGGTTTCGGCCACCTTCTTCCTGTGCATCTTCGGGACATTTCTTACCCGAAGCGGTGTGGTCCAGTCCGTACACGCGTTTTCCGAAGGTCCGATTGGAAAATACTTTGTCACGTTCCTGGCGATCGGCATCGCCGGAACGGTGTACCTGCTTCTCAGCCGCCTGGATTATCTGAAGAGCGAATCGCAGATGGAGAGCGTGCTCTCCCGCGAATCGAGCTTCATGTTCAACAACCTGATCTTGCTGGCGAGTTGCTTCGCCGTACTGTGGGGCACTCTGTTCCCGGTGATCACCGAAGCCGTGATGGGCGAGAAGATCAGCGTGGATAAGCCGTTTTTCAATCGCGTGAACATTCCGATCGCGATGTTCCTGCTGCTGCTGACCGGCGTGGGTCCGCTGATCGCCTGGCGGCGCAGCTCGTTGGAAAGCCTGAAGCGCTCGTTCCTGTGGCCCTCCGTGACCGGCCTGGCCGTTTCGCTCGGCCTGTTGGCGGCCGGGATTCACAATTTTTACGCGCTGATGTCCTTCGGCCTGTGCGCCTTCGTTCTGGTGACGGTGGCCGTCGAGTTTTACAAGGGATCGAAAGCGATCCGCGGCAAGAGCGGCCGCAACCTGCTGGTATCGGCGTTCGAGCTGACGCATCGCAACACGCGCCGCTACGGCGGGTATCTGGTGCACGTCGGCATCGTGATCCTGTTCGTGGGCTTTACCGGATCGGCGTTCAACAAGGACACCACGGTGGAGCTGCCCCAGGGCGGAACGGTCACCCTCGGGGCGTACACGCTGAAAGTCGCCGGCTACGAGGAAGGCGAGAACGCGAACTACAGTTGGGGCCGGCCCAAGATCGCGGTCACGAAAAACGGAGAAGCGCTTCCGATGATGTATCCGGAACAGCGCTTCTATTTCGCTTCGCAGACTCCCACGCATGAGATCGCGCTGCGACGCCGCCTGAACGAAGACCTCTACATCAATTTCGCCGGTCCGGGAACGAACAACGCCAATTTCATCCTTCAGGTGTATGTGAACCCGCTGGTGAGCTGGGTCTGGATCGGCTACTGGGTCGTGCTGTTCGGCACGATCATCTGCCTGGTTCCGAGCAAGACGAAGCTGGTGTTCCCGCGGACGGAAGTCGTCGGGATCACGGGGAAGCAGGTCGAAAAACCGGCGCGGTTGTAAACGCGGTTGTAAGGGAAATGAAAAAATCCAAAGCCCTGTTGTTGGTGGCCATCGCCACGGCTCTGTGCCTGGCTCAGACCGCCACGGAATACGAGAGTCCGGCGGTGAATCACATTGCCGGCAAACTGAATTGCAGTTGCGGGTGCAAGCTGCGCATGGATTGCGTGATGCCTCCGACCGGCATCTGCCCGGTGTGCAAGGCCGGCAAGATCCGGATCGCCAACCTGATGAAGGAAGGAAAATCCGAAGCGCAGATCCTGGACGTGTTTGTGGCCGAGAACGGCGCGGGAGTTTTGGCCGTTCCGCCGGGAGTGTTCGGCAACACGGCTCCGTATATCGCGCTTGCCGCGGGCCTCGGGTTAGTGTTTTTCGTGATCCGCCGTTACCTGCATCTGCGTCCGGCGCCCGCGGTTCCGGCCGGAGACGACGCCGCACTGGCGCGCTATCATGATCAGATCGAAAAGGACCTCTCGAAGCTCGATTAGCTGCTTCGAACCTGACCGGCCATGTTAATCGCCGCAGCCGTCCTCTTGATCCTGGTGACGGTCGTGTTTACGTTTTCCATCCGCGCCAAGGATATGCCGAAACCGGAGCCGGTCTCGCCGACGCGGCATCTGGACGAGCGCCGCGCCGCGATTTACGAAAATCTGCGCGACCTGCAGTTCGAATACCGCGTGGGGAAGCTTTCCGACGAAGACTATCAGCGGACTAAGGTCGGGTTGCAGAAGGAGCTCGCGGGAGTGCTGGAGGAGATCGAAAGAGTGAATGCAGGCGGTAAGGCGGCTGCGGTTGCGGCGCCCACTCCGGCTGCCAAGCCGGCCAACGAGTGTCCTCACTGCCACGCGACCTTCCCAAACCCGATGAAGTTTTGCGGCGCGTGCGGGAAGGAGATGGCTCGATGAGAAAACTTCTCGCATTCTGCCTCCTGACTCCTGTCTCCTGTCTCTGGGGGGCCATCGAAGGCACTGTGGTCAACGGGACCACCGGGAAACCGCAGCCTTCGGTCACCGTCTCGCTGGTCCAGCCCGGCGCCGGGGGGATGCAGGCGATCGCCAGCGCGACTTCGGACGCCAACGGAGCGTTCCGCATCGACCACGAGCTTCCTCCGCCGCCCGCGCTGCTGCAGGCCGACTACAAGGGCGTCACCTACACGCAAGTGCAGCCGCCAGGACGCCCGACCACGGGCATTCAGTTCCAGATATACGAATCTGCCTCGAAACCTCCGGAAGGGATGCAGATGGCGCATCTCATCATGCTCGAGCCGAGCGCGAGCGCCCTGGAAATCAGCGAAACATTCCTGATCCGGAACCAGTCGAACACAACCTACCAGGATGCTTCGAACGGAACGGCGCAGTTCTTTCCGCCGAAAGCCGCGGGCGACAAAATCCAGGTCAGCGTGACGCCGCCGACCCAGATGACCATCAACCGCTCGGCCGAGAAAGGCGCCAAGCCGGGGGCGTTCAAGATCGACTACCCGGCCAGGCCCGGCGAAACGCGCTTCGACATGCATTACACGCTGCCGGCGACCGATACGTTTTCAGGGAAAGTTGTTCCGGGCGGCCGTCCCACCATGGTAGTCACGCCGCTTTCGGTGCGCTTGTCGGGCGAAGGCATCCAGGAAGCCGGAGTCGAGCAGGAAGTGCAGGCCCGCGTCTACGAGCTCACGGCTCCTTCGTTCAATATCAAGATCGAAGGCACCGGGTCGATCCGCGAGCGGCAGCAGAACGCGCAGGACGAAGATACCGGCCAGCCGCAGACGCGCGAGATCCTCGCTCGCGTGTACGACAAGATGTACTGGGTGCTCGGCCTGACGTTCGGGATTCTGGCATTGGGGGGGACACTTCTATTCCGCAAGGGCGCGGCGTGAACGCGCTAGAAATCGAAGGAGTCTGGAAATATTATGGCGATTTCCCGGCGCTCCGCGACGTGCGGCTGAAGGTCGCGCCGGGATCGACGCTGGCTCTGCTGGGCCGCAACGGCGCGGGAAAAACCACGCTGCTGCGGATCGTCGCCGGACTTTCGAAACCTTCGCGCGGATCGATCAAGATTCAGGGAGCCGAAGCGCGCGAGGAATCGACGCGCCGCCGGATCGGGGTCCTGGGACACGGCATCGCGCTCTATGACGAGCTTTCCGCCGTCGAAAACCTGAGGCTGTTCGGGCGGCTGTACGGTTTGCCCGATCCGCGCAAGCGAGCCGACGAAATGCTGGAGCGCGTCGGCTTAAGCCGCGTGCGGGACGGTCTGGCGCGCGAGTTTTCGCGCGGCATGCGGCAGCGGCTGGCAATCGGCCGGGCCTTTCTGCACGATCCGGAAGTGCTGTTGCTCGACGAGCCGTTCACTGCGCTGGACGATCGCGCCATCGCGGTGTTGCAAGCGATGATCGCGGAAATGCGCAACCGCGGCCGGACGATCGTCATGTCCACGCACCAGTTGCGCGAAGCTCTGGAACTGGCGTCCCACGTCGCGCTGCTCCAGCGCGGGCAGATCGTCCACGCGGGGGAACGCACGCCGCAGATGGTCGAAGACACGGGATGGCTGTACAGAACCTACGGAGAGAAATAAATGTTCCTCCGACAGGCGTGGACCATCGCGGCCAAGGACCTGCATTCCGAACTGCGCACCAAGGAAGCCTGGAACGCGTCCCTCGCCTTCTCCGTCGTGATCCTGCTGCTGTTCAGCTTTGCCTTCGATCCTTCTTCCGAGCAGGTCCGCGAGTTTTCGGGCGGACTCTTGTGGATGACCTACGCCTTCGCCGGCGCGCTGGTGCTCAACCGCAGCTTCGCGCGCGAGGTGCAGAACGATTGCCTGGATGCGCTGATCGCTTCGCCCGTTCCGTCCGCCGCGCTTTTCACCGGCAAGGCCCTGGCGAATTTCGCGATGCTGTTCGCGGTGGAACTGGTCAGCCTGCCCGTGCTGGTGCTGTTCTACAACATACCCTGGAGCGCTTCGATGTTCGGCCCCATGCTGCTGGTGATGACGCTGGGGACCTGGGCGCTGACCGTGATCGGAACGCTGTTCAGCGCGCTCACGGTGAACCTCCGCTTGCGGGAACTCATGCTGCCGACGCTGGTCTATCCAATGATGATTCCGGCGCTGATCGCGGCGATGACGCTGACCACCCAACTCCTGGCCGGGGACCCGATCGGAACCGGCCTTCGTTTTCTGACGGCCTTCGATATCATCTTCACCTTGCTGGCCGTGGTTTTTGTAGATACCGTTCTAGTAGGATGAACTGACATGCGGGAAAAGATCATTATCGGGCTGGCTCTGTTCGCCGGAGCGCTGCTGGCCTGGAACATGAACACGATTTTTACGGCTCTGCCCGACGAACTGAACCAGGGCGCCATCTACCGGATCATCTACTTCCATGTGCCGGCCAATATTCTGGGCATGCTCGGATTCGGCGCGGGGATGCTGCTGAGCGTCGGATACCTGACGACCAAAGACCTGCGCTATGACGCGCTCGCGGCGAGCGTTACGGAAGTGGCGCTCGTTTTCGCTTCCATCGGGCTGGCGACGGGCAGCATCTGGGCGCGGATCATCTGGGGCGTCTGGTGGGCCTGGGACGTTCGGCTGACTTCGTGGCTGGTGTGCTGGCTGATCTTCGGCGGATACCTCATGCTGCGGCGGGCCGTGGAGGAGCCCAACCAGCGCGCAAGGTTCGCGGCCGTGGTCAGCGTGCTCGGCACGGTCAACGCGTACATTTCCTATAAGTCGATCGAGTGGTGGAACACGCAGCATCCCCAGCCGGTACTTTCCCTGCGCAACGGCGGCGGCATGGCGCCCGGCATGGAAGCGCCCATCTACTGGAACCTGCTGGCTCTGGCCTGTTTCGCGGCGATCCTGGTGATGGTCCGCGTGCGCCAGGAAGCGTTCGCGCGCGAGATCGACACGCTGCGGCGGATGGTCCACGCACAATGAACAGAAACGTCGAATACATGCTGCTGGGGCTGGCCGCGGCGTGGCTCATCATGTTTCTCTACGTCGTCCTGATCACGCTGCGCGAGCGCAAGCTGCGCAAGGAACTCGACCGGGTCCGCCGCATGGTGGAACATCCGAACAAGTAGGCGGGGCGGGCTTTCAGCCCGCGCGGCATTTTCGTCCCGCTACACTGGGGCAATATGAAAGCCCCCGTCATCTTCTTCCTGCTTGCGGGATCCGCGTTCGCCGAAATCCGCACGCTGACACTGCGCGAAGCTCTGGAAATCGCGCTCCGGCAGAACCCCGACGTAGTCCTTGCGCGGCTCGACCAGCTCCGGGCGCGCGCGCAGGTGACCATCGAAAAGGATCCGTTCTTTCCGAAGCTGTTCGCCGGCAGCGGCGCCGCGTATACGAACGGGTTCCCGATGAGCATCGACGGCAACGCGCCGGCCGTGATTCAGTCCAAGGCGCCCATGGCGATCTTCAACCGGCCGCAGAGCTACCGCGTCGCGACGGCCAGCGAGAACGCGCGCGGGATGGAGTTCGACCTGGGTCTCAAGCAGGACGAAGCGGCCTATCGTGTGGCGTCGCTCTTCTTCGACGCCGACCAGGCTTCACGCAGCCTGGACGCGGTGCAGCGCCAACTGGAAAGCCTGATGCGCGTACGCGACCTCACCGCGGTTCGCGTGAACGAAGGCCGCGCGCTGCCCATCGAATCCAGCCAGGCCAACTTGAAAGTGATGCAAGCGCAGCAGAGACAGGCCATGCTGTCGGATTCCATCGCCGATGCGGAAACTTCGCTGGCGCAAGTACTCGGCTTCGATCCGGGCGACCGTGTGCATCCGGCCGCCGAAGAGCGCCGCATAACGGATCAGATCGCCTCCGAAGAGAGCGCGATCCAGCAGGCGATGGAGAGCAGCCGGGAAATCCGCAAGCTGCAATCCAATCTTCAGGCCAAAACTTTCGAGATCAAAGGCTACCAGGCCCAGCGGCTTCCTCAGGTGGACCTGGTTGCGCAGTACTCGCTGCTCGGCCGATACAACAATTACGACCAATACTTCCAAGCGTTCAAACGCAACAACTTCGAATTTGGAGCCTCCTTCACGCTTCCCATCTTTGTGGGCCGCACCGCGCAAGCCTCGGTTTCGCAGGCGGAAATCGACGTGCAAAAGATCCGGACGGAGATCAATCGCACGCGCAGCCGCATCACCGCGGAACTTCAGCATGCCTACCGCGAGGTTCGCAAGGCGGAAACGGCGCAAAAGCTCGCGCGAGCCGATCTCGATTTGGCGCGCGAACAGCTTTCGCTCGATCTTTCCCGTTACGACGAAGGGCAGGTGACCATGGCGCAAGTGGAAGCTTCCCGGGCGACCGAACAGGAAAAATGGATCGCGTACTACGATGCGCAGCACGCGGTCGAAATCGCGCGGCTTACCGTCCTGCGCCAGAGCGGGACGCTGGTGGCTGCGCTTCAGAAGCAGTCGGGCGGGCTTCCGTAGGACCGGCGTGAGGCCGGTCGCTACCGGACACGCCGGCGCTGGCGAACGTCGCCATTTCGCGATACAGATGCACGGCGGATTCCACCAGGCTGATGCCGATCGCGGCGCCGGTTCCTTCCCCCAGCCGCATGTCGAGATCAAGCAGCGGCCGCGCGCGCAGCGCTTCGAGCATTTTCCGGTGGCCGCGCTCGGCGGAGCGATGCGAGTACACCACGTAGTCGAGCGCCGCAGGCTCGATCGCGCGCACAACCAGCGCGGCCGAACAGGAAATGAAGCCATCGAGGACTACAAGGCTGCGCCGCTGCGCTGCTCCCAGGATCAGCCCCACGATCGCCGCGATTTCGAATCCGCCGAGCGCGGCGAGCACGCCCATGGGGTCGCGCGGGTCGGGCCGGTGCAATGCCAGCGCGCGCGCGATCACTTCGGCCTTGCGGGCGACGCCCGCATCGTCGAGGCCCGTGCCGCGGCCGGCCGCCTCGCGCGGATCGATCCCGGTAAACGCGCACAACAGCGCGGCCGCGGACGTCGAGTTGCCGATCCCCATTTCGCCCGCGCCCAGCAGATCTCCCTGAGCGGCATGAGCGCTGCCCGTTTCAATGGCCTGTTCGGCCTGCACTCGCAGCATCGCCGGCGCCCGTGTGAAATTGCGCGTCGGACGGCCCACGCCCACATCGGCGATCACCGGCGCGATCCCATACTGCCGGCACAAGACAGTAATCGCCGCGCCGCCGGATTTGAAGTTCTGCACCATCTGGCGCGTGACTTCCCGCGGGTACGGGCTCACGCCCTCCTCGACGATTCCGTGATCGGCGCAGAACAGAAGCATGGCTTTGCGGCCGACCACCGGAATGTCCGTGCCTTGGACCAACCCCACCTGCAATGCGAGATCCTCCAGCCGTCCCAGGCTTCCGGGCGGCTTGGTGAGCGAGTCTAATCGCTGACGAATGCGCGCTTCCAGTTCTGTGTTTGCGATCGGCGTCACCATGCGCAACTCCTGCACGCGAACAGCAGCAACACGAAGCTTTCGAGGATCTGCTCGGTGAAGCCGAGGCAGTCCCCGGTAACGCCGCCGACGCGTTTGTAGAACCACGCGCGCGCCGCCTGCACGATCAGCACGACGCCCGCGATCATCGCCGATCCGGGCCGCCATCCGCAGAGCAGCGCCGCCGCAGCGCCCTGCGCCATCGCGGCGATCGCCGCGGGCGTGCTGAGCGTGGAGGCGAGCGCCAGTCCGAGTCCGGATCCGGCGGGCCGCGAGCACCAGGCCAGCGCCACCATCGCGGCGCGCGGAACCGCCTGCGACGCGATCAGCGCTTCCCAAACGCGCGGAGTCGCCAAATACTCGAGCGCCTGCCAGCGGGCGAGCACACTCAACAGGATCGCGACCGCGCCATAGGTTCCGATGCGGCTATCCTTGAGGATCGCAAGCACGCGGTCCTGCGCGCGCCCGGCGCGCACGGCGTCGGCGACGTCCGCGAGCCCGTCTTCATGCAGGACGCCGCCGACCGCCATCCAGAGAGTCACGGCTGCGAGCGCCGCCACCGGCGCAGGGAACGCGGCTTGCGCCAGCAGGTATACTCCGGCTCCTGCTGCGCCCATCGCAGCGCCCACCAAAGGAAAGAATGCGGCCGCGCGGCCCGGCGAGCCGTAAGCGCCCCGAAGCGGCAAAACCGTCAGAAACTGAACCGCTCCCAACAATCCCTTCATTTGACCCTGAGAGCCTGCCCGAAGACCATCCAGTAGACTTCGCGGGCGGCCTCGGCGAAGCGCTGGTTCATCCAGCCGGCGCGATCGCGAAACTCGCGCGCCAGGGCGTTCTCCGGGACAATGCCGGCGCCCACTTCGTTGGTGACCGCGATTACTTCCGCGGGCGAATCCGCAGCGGCGGCGATGGCTTCTTCGATCCCGCCGCGTTTCGCGCGCATCAAATTCGATAGCCACAGCGTGAGGCAGTCCACGACAATCGCATCGCCCGTCGCGGAGCGGATCGCGCGCGGCAGATCCAGCGGCTCCTCGACGGTTTCGAAAGCGGCGCCCCGCTCGGCCCGATGCCGCGCGATGCGTTGCGCCATTTCTTCATCCAGCGCCTCCGCCGTAGCGACGTACACCAGCCGCCCGCCGCGCTTCCGCGCGCGCTCCAGCGCCCAGCGGCTCTTTCCGCTCCTGGCGCCACCGCCGACCAGGATCAGAGCCACAGACTTCTTCTCCTGGATTTCAGCAGCCACAGAAAAAACGGTCCTCCGCAGAGCGCGGTCAGCACGCCCACCGGGATCTCCGTGGGCGCGATCACCGTGCGCGATAGCGTATCGCACACCACCAGGAACGCGCCGCCCAGCAGAAAGGCGCACGGCAGCAGCACGCGATGATCCGCGCCCAGCTTCAGCCGTAAGGCGTGCGGCACGATCAGCCCGACGAATCCAATCGGCCCCGTGAGCGCGGTCACCAACCCGGTCAGCACCGAGCCCGCGATATAGCCCATCGTGGTGAGGCGCACGGTCGCTACGCCGCGCGAAGCCGCCCAATCGTCGCCCACGGCGAGCAAGTTCCACTGCGGAGCCCAGGCCGTAACCATCGCGCTTACGCCGAGCACGGCCACGGCGAGCCACGCGAGCGTCGAGTACTCCACCGCTTCCAGGCCGCCCATCAGCCAGCGCGAGATCGCGAAGGATTGCGAAAAGCTCGCCAGATTGTGCAGGAAGAGAATCACCGCGAACGCCATGCTGTTCATCGTCACGCCTGTCAGCAACAGCGTGAAGGAGGAAAGCCGCCGTCCCTCGACCGCCATTCCAAGCACCATCAGCAGCACCAGCGCGGCGCCCGCAAGCGACGCGACCCCCGTCGCGCCGAAGCCCAGGCAGATCGCGATCACCGCGCCCACCGACGCGCCGCTCGAAACACCCAGCGTGTACGGCTCGGCCAGAGGATCGCGGAGCATGCACTGGAACAAAACGCCTGTGACCGACAGCGCCGCGCCCCCGAGCATCGCGAGAATTACACGTGGCAGACGGGCGTAGAAAAAAATCTCGTGATCGGGAGACACGCCGTGAAATGCGCGCGCGAGCCCGATATGCGAGCTGCCGGCGAGCGGCGCCGCCACCAGCACGGCGATCAGCACCGCCGCGGAAACAGCGACTCTACGCTTCATACGTGATCCAGGGTCTTTCCGGGTTGTGCAGCGTAGCGTGCACGCCGAACACGCGCGCGATTAACTCCGGATTCAGCACGTCGCGCGCGAGGCCGTCCCCGGCAATGCGTCCGTCTTGGAGTACCAGAACCCGATGCGAAAACTGCAACGCCAGATTGAGATCGTGCGTCACGGCGACCACCAGCAGCGTTCGCGCCAATTCGCCGAGCAGGCGATACAGCGAGAGCTGATGACGCAGATCCAGGTGAGTGGCGGGTTCATCGAGCAACAAGGCCTCGGGCCGCTGCGTAAGCGCCGACGCCAGGACCACCCGCTGCTGCTCGCCGCCGGAAAGCGAGCGGAAATCGCGGCGGCGGAAGGCAAGAACGTCTGTGATCGACATGGCGTCTTCGGCCGCCGCGCGGTCCTCGGCCGTCTGGAACCAGCCGCGCGCGTAGGGCGTCCGGCCCATCAGCACTACTTCCTCCGCGGTGAACGGAAATTCCAGCCGGACGCTCTGCGGCAGAAAAGCCACCTTGCGGGCGAACTCCCGTTTCGGCCACTGGCGAATTTCGCGTCCTGCGTAAACGCACGATCCGCGATACGGCGCACGCAGCCCTGCAAGAATTCCGAGCAGCGTGGACTTCCCCGCCCCGTTGGGACCAGCGATCGCGAGCAGACCGCTCGTGGGAAGCTCGAACGTAGCCTCATGCAGGCCATAGGCGAACCCGAGCTCTCTGGCGGCGAAACTCACTTGCCCCCGGGGTGCAGCATCTCGAAAAAAGCCTTCGCCGCATCGACTACGCGCGGCCCAGGGACAACGTAGATATCCGACGCGACGGCGTACACGCGGCGCTGCTTCACGGCCGAGACGGAGCCCAGGCGCTCCCAAAGACGCGCGACCTGGCGCTTGTGCTGGTCGGTCACGCCCACCGTGTCCGCCATGTCGCCCATATCGACGATCACATCCGGGTTGCGCGCCAGCACTTCTTCCAGCGATACGCCCGGGTAAGACGCCACCGCATCGCGAAACACGTTCTCGCCGCCCGCGAGCGCGATGATCTCGTTCAAATAAGAAGCCTGCCCGACGACGATCAATCCATCCAGGCGATTCGGCGTGCGGCCGACCACGAACATCATGCGCGTGCGCTTCCGCGACGCCGCCCGGGCTCGGACCTGCTCAAGCTGCGCGCGCACGGAGGCGGTCAGCTTGGCGGCTTGCTCTCGCGCGCCGGTGGCCTCCCCGACCAAGCGGAACGACTCGTACAGCTTCGCGATCCCCTCCTGGTCGACTTCGAGCGTCGGGAGCCGCAGAAGGCCAAGCCGCTCGGCGAGTTTCACCGGATTCGGCGGGATCAGCACCAGGTCCGGACGCAGCGCCGCGATTGCTTCCAGATTTGGATTGGCATAATCGCCGATCTTAGGTTTGTTCAGCGCGTCGGCCGGATACCGGCTGAAGCGATCGACGCCCACGACGCGATCGCCCAGCCCCAACGCGTACAGCAGTTCGGTAAGGCTGGGCGCAGTGGAGACGATTCTGTTTGGCGGCGTCTGGCCGCGAGCCAGCGCGGCCGCCGCCAGAACAAGAAGAATCCTCCGCGTCACCATTTCAGTTTGTCACCACGTCAGCTTGAGACCGCCCGCGGCATTCCGGCCTAAAGCCGAAAACCCGAGCACTTCCTGGTACTGCTCGTCGAGCGCGTTATCGATCCGGATATGCAACTCCACATTGCGGGTCGCGCGCCAGGACCCGCTGACGAACACGTTTTCGTATCCGGTGTTGCGGTTGATGACGCCGAAAACGAAATCGTCCTCGGGACGCTCGCCGACGAAACGCGCGCCCGCCATTATGGACCACCGCCGCGGCGCCAGTTCCACAGAGACTGCGCCGGAGTTGCGGGGCCGGCGGACCAGTTCCGGATCGATCAGGCTCGTCACATTGCGCGTGTACAGCTTGGTATAGCCGGCGCGAAGATTCACGAAGCGCGTTACCTTCGCCGATCCGGAAAGCTCCACGCCGCGGGCCCAGCTACGGTCGAAATTCTGCCAGGTCGCCACGGGCTGGAGGAACACGAATCCGATCCGGTCCGTAAACCGGCTGCGGAAATACGCGATGTCGGTGCGCAGCCGCTTGCCGAACCACTCGCGCGACAGGCCGGCCTCAAAGCTGTCGGTCTTTTCGGGCCGGAGATGGGGATTGCCCACATAGAACGATTCCCGCGCGAAGTTTTCGATCAGCGCGGGCTCTTTGATTCCGCGCGCCAGGCTCAAGCGGAAGTACGTTTCCGTGGGCAATCGGAAAATAATTGCGCCGCGCGGGGTGAACTTGTCGCCGAAAGTGCTGCTGTGCTCCAGGCGCGCGCCTCCGGTCAGGAAAATCCGCGCCGTCAGCGCGTACTGTTCATGCAAGTAGCCGCCGTGGTTGTCGCGCGCGACGCCGGTGGCGGAAATGACGCCGGCCTGGCGCTCGTAATCGTAGCCGAAGACCAGCGCGCCTCCGCGGTGCGAAACCGTGCCTTGATAACCCGCACTGGTGCGATCGGTAAACGTGAAGCCGGAAGAGGCGAACACAAATCCATTGCCCGGCACCGAACCCGGCGCGCCCGGCGGCGCGAGGCTTACGAAATAGGTCTTTGCGCCTTCTGTCCTGACAAAGGCTGATACATCGTAGATCTCGTTATTCACGTCCGAAAACGTGTCGCGATAGCGGTGATAGCCGAACCGCACGCGCTGCGAGAAGCGGGAGCCGCGCCGGTCGTCCAGGCGCACGCTCACTGCGGCGTCGCGGGCTCGCTCGTAGGCGTCGAAATTCGTCAGCCCATAGGCGACCTGACCGGGAGCGCCGGTGTAGGAATCGAAGGTCCGGAAGACAGCGCGAAGCTGGGTTGCCTCGCTGAACCGGAAGCCCACATTTGCGGTGCCGCTGGTAATGCGGTAGGCATCGTTGGGAAATTGTCCCGTGGTTCGAAACTGATCCGCAGTGAACGCGTAGTCGAGCCGATCGGCGAGCCCTCCGTTCCATCCGCCCGTCCAATGATCCGTGGAAAACGATCCGCGCTCATACAGGAGCGATCCGTGCGGACGGCGCGCTTCCGGATCGCCGCGCTCGGTAAACATCTGGATCACCGCGCTGGACGCTTCGGCGCCGAACAAAACGCTTTCGGGACCGCGGATCACTTCCATGCGCTGCAACCCGGCCGAAGTCAGATGGACGAAATCGAGCCCTCCGCCCGGCTCGGTGAGCGGAATGCCATCGAGCAGGACGAGAGCGGAATCCGATTCCCCGCCACGCGGAAAGACCGAGGTGATCCCGCCATTGCGGCCGGTCTGCACGACGCTCAGGCCCGGGACCTCGCGCAGCAGATTCTGAACGAACACACCGCGCGCAGGCTCGAAATCTTGAGCCGTAAACACGTCCGTGGAGACGCCCGCGTCTTCCACCGAGAGCGGCGCTCCGGTCGCGGTCACGACGACGCGGTCGCTGGCGGGGGCCAATTGCAGTTTCACGGCATTCTCGGCCGATTCCGCCAGAGGAACGCGCTGTTGCGCGAATCCCGTGGCCATAATCAGCGCTTCGCACGCATGTGGGAATTCGAAGCTGCCGCGGGCGTCTGTGGATTTCGTTTCCGAGCCGCAGGCGACTTGTGCGCCTTCCACCGGGCGGCCCGCGGGATCGGACACGACTCCCCGGACCTCGAAAAACAAAAGAAGAAAAAGAGTGATGGTCATGAGACGTTCCCCCTCGAAACGTTCTGCTGCATGGAACGTCGAAGAACCGGTCTCCTGACTTACGGCTCGCCTTGGGTGGTTGATCTTCCCGCTTGCGCAGTGACCAAGCCTGGCTTACTGCATGCCGTTCACAGTTGCGGGGCAGTGGCGGATTTTCACCGCCTTCCCGTGCATTCCTCGAACGTGTTTCCTACGCTGCCAGAGTAACCCGGCTGGGGCGGCTTGTCAAACTGATTCAATATTTCAGTTCGATGCGAATTGCGTGCGAAGGGGTCGTTCCAATGTTCTTGACCGTATGCACGGTTTCATCGGACCAGGACGCGGTTCCGGCCTTCCGCTCGCCGATAGTGCGTTGACCGTCCCGCGAAATCTGCTCGTTGGTGTAAGTGTTTATGTAAACCACGACGCCGTGCCGGTGATGATGTAACGGCTCGGTGACTCCCACGGGAATCTGATCGTCGATGACCCGGACAAACTGGTTTTCGAACAACAGGCGCTGCGTGTCTTTGGATACCACCAGCGAATCGAGCGGATCGGCGGCAGACTGAGGCCAGGCGATAACCGCGGCGGCCAGACTGATCGAGACGGCAATGGCGACTTTGATGGGCGCTATCTTCATGGCATCTCAGTATACCCGGCGGCTATAATCGGCTGTGTGAGCCGTACCGCTATCTTCCTGCTCGCAGCCGCGTTTTCGTGGAGTTGCGCACTCGCAGGGGATCCCGACTTGCCCAATTTCCAGGAAGTGAATGAGCACGTCTTCCGCGGCGGCCAGCCTTCCGACGAGGGGTTCAAGAATTTGGCGCAGCGCGGCATCAAGACCGTCGTGGATCTGCGGACCGCGGGCGAACACTCCCTCTCTCACGAAAAGCAAGTGGTCGAGGCAGACGGGATGCGCTTCGTCAGCATTCCGATGAAAGGTCTCGGCGCTCCCAGTCTCCAGCAGATTTCCGCGGCGCTGGGGATTCTGGAAGACAAGGAAAACTGGCCGGTATTTGTCCACTGCCGGCGCGGATCGGACCGCACCGGAACGGTCCTGGCATGCTACCGGATCAGCCACGATCATTGGGAGAACCGCAAGGCGCTGGACGAAGCGAAGATATACGGTATCAGCGTCTTCGAGCGGGCGATGCGGAGCTATATCGAGCACTTCCGGCCGCTGCCCGTTGCAGCGGCGCCCTGAACAGATTTCTATTTGTTTTCTATAAGATACAATTGCAGCCTGCGGGTTCGTATGGCGTTGGACTTCTATCCCTCTGATATGCAAGGAGTTGAGAGCAGATCCGTTCAATGCTTCCAGGTCTCCGTCCAATGCAGGAGAGAGCATTTTACTCCATTCGTGTAGTCCTGCGGCGAGGCCCCGGCCTATACTGTAAGCTCGCGAGTCTGAAGATTTTAGACTCTTTAGGAGCGTCCCACTTTGACCAAGCCGATCAAGCACGTGGAAAAAGTCATCGCCCTGGCGGCCAACGCCGCATGGCATGTTTACGACAAGATCAACTCGATCCACCCGAACCCTTCGTTCACTCCGAAGTGGTCCGACAAGCCGCTGCTGAAGAGCTGGGAGAAACAAAAGCCGAAACTGGGCTGGCCGCGGGAAACCGATTCGCTGTGTCCCAAGTGCGTGCCGGAGATCCGCCAGCAGATCATCGACGGCAAGCTGCCTGTGGAAATCTTAAAGAACGAGAAAGCGGGCGAGATCAAGGCGCAGATCATCGAGCGCGACGGAAAAATCATGATGGTGAAGGATTGCCCGATTCACGGGCACTTCGAAGACATCATGTCCATCGATCCGGCGTTTTCCAAACACCTGGAAGACGTTTTCCCCGGCCGCGACATTCGCGCGCACAATGACGAGAAATTACACAATCACGGCTCTTCGACCATCACCCACGGCCGCGGCAGCGTACTGACCATCGACCTGACCAACCGCTGCAACATGATGTGCGATCCGTGCTTCATGGATGCCAACCAGGTCGGGTTCGTGCATGAGCTGAGCTGGGAAGAAATCAAGACGCTGCTCGACAACGCGATTTCGATCAAGCCGCGCCGCCAGCTTTCGGTGCAGTTTTCGGGCGGCGAGCCCACGCTTTCGCCGTATTTCCTGGACGCGATCCGCTACTGCCGCAAGCTGGGATACCAGAGCGTACAAGCCGCGACCAACGGAATTGAATTCGCCAAGCGTCCGGATTTCGCCAAGCAGGCGGCGGAAGCCGGGCTGCGCTACGCGTATCTTCAGTTCGACGGTATCGGCAACGAAGCGAATTCGCACCGCGCGGTCGGCAATCTGTTCGACGTGAAACTGCGGGCGATCGAGAACCTGTACAGCGCGGGCGTGGACATCGTACCGGTAATCACGCTGATCAACGGGATCAACAATGAGCAGGTGGGCGCGGTGGTGCGGTTCGCGCTCGACAATCCCAAGAAGATTCCGTTCCTGAGCTTCCAGCCGGTATCGTTCACCGGCCGCGACGAAGCGGTCACGGACGAGCGCAGGCAAGCCCAGCGCTACACCCTTTCGCACCTGGCGCACGACGTAAAGGCGCAGACCGGACTCGGCGAGCCGACGCGCGACTGGTTCCCGATCAGCTTTATGAGCACGTTCTCGGATTTCGCGGATCTGGTCCATGGACCGGATGCGAACTGGGGCCAGCTCTCCTGCGGATGCCATCCCAACTGCGGCGTGGGCATGGCGGTGATGTGCGACAAGGAGACCAAGGAATACGTTCCCGTAACGGCGTTCCTGAACGCGGACCAGCTTGCCAAGGACGTGGCGCGGATCAACGATGCGGCCCGGAGCAAGAAGTTATCCGTGCTGGGCGTGAGCCTCGCTCTGCTGCGCAACTACGATCCGTACAAAGCTCCGACGCACTTCAGCATCAAGGCGCTGATTGAGAAGTTCGACAAGTGCTTCGGCATGACCAACAAGAAGTACGGCAAGGTGACCGGCGACCGCACCATGGAGGACATCCAAAAGCGGCGCGCGGACCGCTGGAACTTCCTGTTCATCGCCGGCATGTGGTTCCAGGACCTGTTCAACTACGATTTCCGGCGCACTGAGCAGTGCATCATCCCCTACGCGACGCAGGAAGGCGAGATCAGCTTCTGCGCGTACAACACGGGCGTAGGCTGGCGCAATATTGTGGAAAAGATGCACATGACGGCGACGCTGACCAAGTGGTACGAAGAGCACGGGCGGCATGAAATTATCGCCGGCGGAAAGAACGTGAACCTGCCGAGCAAGGAGCATACGCTGGTTCTGCGGGAAGAAGACGTGAACCACGGATTGCAGCATGACCTGGATAAGCTGGGCATCGCCAAGACGGCTCGCGAAGAAAAGAAGCGGGCGCGCGACCAGAAGCTGAGGGATGCCGAGATGATGAGGCTTTACCGCGAGCATGTGCTGGGTGAGAAGCCGCAGACCGACATGGTTCCGCTGAGCGCGATCGCCCCGGCGGCGCCGAAGCCCGAGCAGGAAGAGGTCGGGTCTTTTGGCGATTAAGGTTTGGCGGAAGGTGGCGACGAAGTTTTCCTGACGGCAGTCTCGTACGGGGGGTGGAAAGGCCGGGCCTAGCGCCCGGCCTTTTGAGTTTACTGCCGTATTAAGAGGCTCCGACGATCTTCGCCTTGGACGTGCGCGGAGGCGGCCGCGACCCGGCAGGACACCTGAGAGCAGGACGACACCGCCGACGATCCGCGGCAAGGCGCGCCCTCGCCAGCCGCGTCTGCTAGTGCGTCATGTCGTAGATGATGTAGTTGATCGCGATCCGGTAGGCGAGGCCGGTGAAGGTCTCGGGATACCAGGGGTCGTCCGCGTGTTCCCAGGCATCGCCGAGATCCATGTTGTGACAGATGGCGACCAGCACACGATTCTTATCGTCGTACACCGCGCGCCAGTGCGGTTCCTTGCCGCCGTCCAGCGGCTGCTCGTAGGTCACGCCGCTGCGCCAGGCGCCCGCGCCCGGAATCTGCACGCGCTGCGAAAGATCGTAAAGCGTGTGGAAGAGTTCGCTCGAGTCAGGCAGATCTTCGATGCCGCGGTCCGGGAAAACCTTGCTCAAGCTGGCCGTGAATATCGACCATTCGGTGTTGCCGTGGAAATCATCCACCATCAGGAAGCCGCCGCGGTTCAGGAAATCGCGAAGCTGCTTCGCTTGCTCGTCCGGAAGCCGCCAGTGGCCGACCTCGACCGCATACAGGAACGGCCAGTTGTAGATGTCATCGGATCCGTCCAGCTCGGTCACTTGCTCGACGCTCCGCGCATCGATGCGCGTCAGGCGCGCGATTCCGGGAAGCAGATGCCGGTCCGAGCGCGGATAATCCATGGTCCAGTACGCCGCCGGGCCAAAGTTTTCGCCGCCGAACACATCGGGATACTTCAGCCTGGCGCGCGTCCACTCGTGCGGGACTTTCGAATCCGGGGGAATAAAGAAGTCGGAATACTCGATCGCGGGATATTCCTTCCAGGGCTTTTGCGCGAAAAGGATACCCCAGCCGCAGAGCAGGAGGATGATCCCTAAGGCGAACCGCAGGCTCATTGAAGCGACTCCAGAATAGCACGCGTTACGGCCGAATCACCGTAAGACGCCCCTCGCGCGCCGTTACCCGGAGCTCGTTTCCGGCGCACGCCGGCAGCGCCCGGCCAGCGTAATAATTCAGGCCATAAACCCAGTCGCGGCGGAGGTCCTTGACGCAGGCGCCGGCGGCGATTTCCGCGGCATGGGCCCGCCAGAACGCCCGCACCGAATAGCGCTGATCGAGTTCCGGCAGCACTGCGATCTTGAAATAGCCCAGCGCGGCGATCGTCATCAGGGCTGCGGTGAACGTCGCCGCCTCGCGCCGTGCGGGTTCCTCTTTCGTGAGCTTGGCCAGCCAGAAAACGCCCGCCGCGGCCAGCGCGAACGGCCATCCGCGCGCAAGGCGTGCGAAGGAAAAATGAGCGGACCTGACTCCGGACAGCAACGCGTCCGGAAGAAGGGCCGCAATCGCCGGAGCCGCGATCAGCATCGCCGCACATGCACCCATCCACCAGGCCGAACCAGGTGTTTTGTCGACTGCCACGGCCAGGATGATCGCGAGCGCGGGCAAGAGCGGCAGCACGTATCCGGGCAGCTTATTTTGCGCCGCGGAAAAAAACACCAGCCCGAACAGGAGCCAGAACATCAGGAAGCGGATGCGTTCGTCGTGGTAAATCCTTGGCCGGAACAACAGACCGGCCAAAGGCGTCCAGGGAAACAGGCCTGCGAGCAGAACCGGCACGTAAAACCAGAATGGCTGCGGATGGTCGAGAGTCGTATGCAGAAACCGGTCCACGTGATGCTTCCAGAAGAATTCGTTCCAGAAAACCGAGCCGTTGCGAACCGCGCACAGCGCATACCACGGTCCGGCGACCGCCACGCAACCGCCGAGCATGGCCAGCCGCATGCGGCGCGCGACCAGAAGCACAGGCGCGATCAGTACCAGCGGTACGAACCCCTTGGCGAGCACCGCCAGCCCGAGCCATACGCCCGCGGCGCCTCCGAGCCAGACCGTCTGACGGGCGCGGCTGGGGATCGCGCTCGGTCCGAACACGCCGATCAAGAGGGCGGCTGCAAGAGCCGCAGACATCGGCAGGTCGGTAATGGCCGCCAGGCTGTAGGCCACCCATCCGGCCGAGGTCGAAAGAATCGCCGTGGCCGTGAAGGCCACGCGCGGCGAGAACTCGCGCTCCACGGTCGCGTAAAAAAACCAGAGGAACGCGAGGCTCGCCAGCGCCAGCGGCAGCCGGGCGGCCCACTCATCCGAAAGATGGAGACGGTGCCCCGCCCCGATCATCCAGTACAGCAGCGGCGGTTTTTCGAACCACGGCGCCCCATCCAGGCGCGGCGTGATCCAGTCGCCTGAATGCGCCATCTCGCGGCCGATGGAAGCGTATCGCGGCTCGTCCGGCCCCAGGAATCCCACCCGGCCGAGGCCGCCCAGGTAGACCAGGAGCAGCAGCAACACCAGCCAATATCTGGACAAGCCTCCAGTATAAGTGGGGCAGGTCTCCCGGCATAAGCGCGACCCGAAGATCGCGCCTTAGCAGCTCGCGAGAATGGCGCGGCCCGGAGTGCGGGGGGCCGTACGGCTGTTGGACAACTTGGATTGCGCGACAATGGTAGTCAGGTCCAGAACATGAAACTTGCTACTTCCTTGGTTGCACTTCCCCTGCTTGCCCTGCCCTTGCTGGCCCAGACCCCGGCGAATCTCGATAAGGCCGCCCTCGAAGCCTATCTCCGCCATGCCGAGCTGTGGATCCCGCAGGTCGCCGTGAAAATCGACGATCCGAAGCCGTCCGCATATCTTCCCGGATTCTCAGAAGTGGCCGTGCACCTCTCCTATCAGGGCCAATCCAAGGACGAGCACTATTATGTCTCGCAGAACGGCAAGAACATCGTGAAGGGCGAAGTCTACGACATCGCCAAGAGTCCGTTCCAAGCGACCGTGGATCAGATCAAACTGGACTCGCAGCCGAGCTACGGAAAAGCTGGCGCGCCCGTGACCATCGTGGTGTACGGCGACTTCCAGTGTCCTGTCTGCAAAAGCGAAGCAGATGTAATGCGCAAGAACGTGGTGCAGACCTTCCCCGATAAGGTGCAGGTCTACTTCAAGGACTTCCCGCTCGAATCCATCCATCCCTGGGCCCGCGCGGCATCCGACGTGGGGCGCTGCGTGTATAAGCAGGATCCGCAGGCCTTTTGGAAATTCCATGACTGGATCTACGAGAACCAGGAGAGCATCACCGGCGACACGCTGAACTCGAAGGTCATGGCCTGGGCGGGGACGGCGTCGGTCGACACGATCCAGCTCGGCCGCTGCGTGGAAGGAAAAGCTACCGATGCCGAGGTCGCCAACAACATCGCCGAAGGCCGGGCGATCGGAGTGGACGCCACGCCCACGCTTTTCATCAACGGGCGGAAACTCGTGGGCGCCATGGAGTGGCCTCTGATGCAGCAACTGATCAACCTGGAAATTGAGCATCAGGCGGCCGCCGCCAAGACCGCGCAGGAAACCGCCAAATGCGAGGACTCCTGCGTGGTGAATATTCCAACCGTCGCCGGAAAGAAGTAGGAGCATCCGCGTGCGCCGAGTTCTGGTTCCAGCGCTCGCAATTCTGGCGCTCCCGTTGTGGGCGCAGGCCCCCGTCCCTTCATCGACCGCGATCCGTCCCGACGCCTACCTGGCACACGTCAAGTATCTCGCCTCGCCTGAGCTGAAAGGACGCGCCACAGGATCGCCGGAACTCGAAACTGCGGCAAGTTACATCGCCCAACAATTTCAATCGTTCGGATTGAAACCCGTGCCCGGCGATACCTACGAGCAGGCATTCACCACCACGGTCGGATCGCACCTGGGCCCTGTGAACCGCCTGGAAGCTACCGCCAACGGCCAGACTACGGCGCTGCCGCTCAACCGCGGCTTCATCCCGTTCAGCTTTTCTTCGTCCGGAACTGTCTCCGCGCCGGTGGTGTTCGCCGGCTATGGAATCACCGCGAACGAATATCACTACGATGACTACGCCGGCGTCGACGTGAAGGACAAGATCGTCCTGCTGATCCGCCATGAGCCGCAGGAAAATGACGAGAAGAGCGTGTTTCAGGGCAAGGAATTGACCCAGCACGCGACGTTCGCGATGAAAGCCGTGAACGCAAAGATGCACGGGGCTCGCGGCGTGATCCTGGTGAACGACTCCTACCCGCACCACACCCCGCAGGAAGATCAGCTCACGATGTTCGGCCAGGCCACTGGACCCACGGACGCCGGAGTGCTCTTCGTGCAGGTGAAAGAAGCTACGGCGGAGGCGTGGCTCAAGAGCGCGGGCCGCGATCTGCACCAGGTGCTGGACGGGATCGACAAGGACTTGAAGCCACAATCGTTCCCGCTGACGAACCTGACCATAAACATGACGCTGGACATCCAGCACGACATGAAGACCGTTCCCAACGTCGCGGCCTATCTGCCGGGCAAGACGCCGGAATACGTGATTATCGGGGCGCACTACGATCACCTGGGACTGGGCGACGAGCATTCGCTGGCGCCAGCGCAGATCGGCGCCGTGCATCCTGGCGCGGACGATAACGCTTCCGGAACCGCGGGCGTGATCGAGCTGGCGCGCTATTTCTCGAAGCAGCCGCAGCAACGGCGCGGGATTCTTTTCATCACCTTCGCGGGCGAAGAGCTGGGGCTGCTGGGCAGCAACTACTATACGGGACACCCATTGCTGCCGCTTCAGAATGCCGCGGCGATGCTCAACATGGACATGATCGGCCGGATCCGCGGCGGCAAGGTCTACGTCAACGGCACGGGCACCGGTTCGACGCTCGACAAGCTGGTCGAGTCCGTGAAACCGCCCGACTCGTTCAAGATCGATCTTTCGGAAGCTACCGGATACGGCGGCAGCGATCACATGTCGTTCACTGTAAAGCAGGTACCCGTGCTGTTCTTCTTCAGCGGCCTGCACGGCGATTATCACAAGCCGAGCGATACCTGGGATAAAATCGACGCCCCCGATGCCGTCAAGCTGCTCGGCTACGTTGCCGAGATCGCGACGCGTCTGGCCAACGATCCGGAGCGCCCGAAATTCCAACGCGTGACAGAGAAGACCGCACCTTCGGTCAGCTCCGGCGGCGGCAGCGGATACGGCCCTAACTTCGGCAGCATCCCTGATTTCGACGAGCCACCCAAGGGCGTCCGGTTCGCCGACGTCCGCGACGGCTCCCCCGCGGCCAAGGCCGGTCTCCAGGCCGGAGATATTCTCATCGAGTTCGATGGGAAAGACATCGGGAACCTGTACGACTTTACCTATGCCCTCCAGTCGCATAAGCCTGGTGATGAAGTACTGGTTAAGGTGCTCCGCGGGTCCCAGACGATTGAGGCCAAAGTACTACTCACAGAGCGCCGTTAATTCTTCATACTGGGGCTGCAAGAGAAAGCCGCCCATGCAGACGACACCAGCAGCCCGTAAGCTTCCGCCATTGATTCTCCATCCCTTTGCCGATTCCAATGGTCCCCAGAAGCTGGTGGAAAGCTCGCGGGCCAGCTTGATGCTGCAAGGCCTTCTGCCGACTGGCGATCAAACTGCGGAAGACCTGGAGCGCACACTGCTCGAAGGCCGCTACCAGGAAGTCCGTATGCTCTTCTACGTCGGGAGGGATATCCTCCGCTGGGTCGGGCAATGCGTGGAACATGTTCAGCGTTTTCCGGAATTCCAGGCGACCCGATTCTGCCCGCAGAGTTTCGCATCGCACCTGGTGCAGAATCCGCCGGCCGAGGTGTCGGCCAAGCTCAAGAAGTGGGGGGTGGCGGATCACAAATCAATCTTCTCGCGCGCTCTGGGCTTGAATATTCTTTTTGCCGATATGCCTCCCAAGGAAGCCTTTTCGCCGGAGTTTCTGCGCAACTATCATCGCTACGCCGATCAGATGCTGCACACGTATCTCGGCCAGACCCACTTCGCCGATTCGGCGTTCCTGGGATTCGATTTCGAGATCTTCGCCTCGGGCGAGTATTCCCGGATGCTGGAGCAGGAGTGGGCGGAAAAAGGGTAGGAGGCGGATTCGTCCACCTGTGCGATGTTTCCGATCTTGAGGCGGGGTCTCCTACAAAGCCTCGGGTGGAACGCGTCGCCGCGGGCGAATCGCGTGTGTGCATCCTGAGGGAAAGCGTCGCCTGGCCGGACATCCTCACGACAGGCGCAAGGGCGCGTGCCCGGACACGCCGTGTGCGGCCTGACACGCCAACCACTAGGCCACGGCGCTAATTGCGTAGAGCGGCGTCTCGCGCTGGGGCTGAATCCGCTGCGGCTCGGGCCGCTCCTGCCCGGACCCCTGCTGTTCGGCTGAAGACGCGTGACGGTAGGCCTGCGCGAATTGGCTGTACATCTGCGAGCACGCCGGCCGGGGGTAGAGCTGCACAAACATCTGCCCCAGCGTTTTGCCACGCAATCCCTTACAAAGGCGCGCAACTTCTCGCGCCGTGTTGGAGGTGCACTCTTCGCAGCGAAGCCCGACCTCGATACAGGCGTTTGGGTAATTTTCGTACTCCGACATACGAGGCCCTAGTATGCCGTACTACTACCATTAGGCCAAGACCGTTGAAGAGGGTTTTCCCCATCCCATTTGCGGGTATTCACCCTGGTTATCCCTGGGGCTTTCATTGGTATCATGACTGCATATAGAGGGACCCTCTATGCGCTGGGCTGCGCTCATTTTCCCCCTGGTTGCTTTGGCCGCGACCCCGGAATTCCGGGTGGAACGTCAACCGGTTGCCAACGGCGCCGAGTTGCTGACGGTTTTCAGTCCCCTGCCCGACAGCACCGCCGAAATCCCGCTGCTCAGCGTCCTGCGCGACACCCTGGGCGACAAGGACCCCGAAAATGACCGCCTCCGGTACATCTGGGTGCTGACCTCGGCTCGCCCGACGGTGCTTCAGCACGTTGCCGCCTTTGTTCCCTTCTTCTACTGGCGCCCCGACCTTGGAAAGAACATGGACGCCCAACCCGGCGCCATCCTGGACCTGGGCGATACCAGCAAGGTCGTCTGGAACGCGCTGGCGCAGTCCCTGGTGCAGGCTGCGGCGATCGATTCCAACGGGGCGCTGATCCGGGCCTCCACCCGCCGCTATCGCGCCAATCTCGCAGATCAGCGGCAAGTGAACCTGATGGAGGGCCTGGCGATTGTCTCGCAATTGGAGAACATGCCGGAGGACCAAACCCTCTTGAGCGAGCAGGAGTTGCTGGAGATCCAGGCGCGCCTGGCCCTGGCCGGAAAAACTCTCGGCGGCCTTGTGACGCCGGAGCGGCTTCCCGAAGCCTATTACAAGAACCGGGTGCAGACGGAGGAGACCCGCGGGCACAACTGGGAACTGCTCCGGCAGCGCGCCGAAGCCAACGGCCTCTATTTTGACCCGCTCGGATTCGCGGACTCGCAGACGCACGCACTGCTGTGGGTGGCGCGCGAAGATCTGTTGTCGAACGGTGGCGCGCCGCGGAAATTTGACGGGCGGTTCCTCGGGATATCCGATCCCTTCACCGATTCCCGGCTGAAGAACTGGACCGGGTATACGCAAAGGCGCTATTTCGACGCCTCGGGAATTCCGGTAGAGGCGGGCACACCCGGCGCTGTCTCCCGCGAGCTGATCCCGCTGGCGCTGTACGCTCTCGAATACCCCAAGGTTCCGCTGCTGCTGGTGGATTACCGCAACACGCGAAAACCGAAGCACAGGGAAATGCTGCGCCTGGCCACGGGCGACGCCCTTACCGGAGTCCTCGGGATTTCCCGCTGGGGAAACTGGCCCTACATGGCCGGGTCGATAACCTGGAACTTCGTTCGCTCCCGCCATGGCGATCCGAACAACCGTGCAGCCCGTCTTCGAGCCTATTCCGAAGTGCGGCGTTGGCTGACGCTGGATGGCTCCATTGACCCGGCCCTGCGCACGGATTTGCAGCGCAGGCTCGAGTTGCTGGGGATCAATCCTCTGGAAGAAAGCGTGTTCGAGGAAGCGGAAATCGCCGAGCGCCAGTACGATGCTTTATTACGCTATGCGGCCGATCCGGATGGATTGCCGGCCCGGCTGGAGCGCGACCGGGACGCCGAGATGGCCACGCATCGCCATAACCTGGCCTCGCGCACGGGCCTTCGAATGGCGAAGTGGCTCAGCCTGGGAACGTACTCGCACCGCGAAATGAAAGACAACGCCAGCCTGGTCGCTGCTTTGAACCGCGAGCGCCGGGCGGAGCGTCAGGTCCAGTTCCTCGAAACCGTGTCGAAATCGAGCCCCCAGGCCGAAGTCGTCTGGAACGTCGCCGAGGTTCGAAGGGCGGTCAGGGACCTGATCGGCACGGGCGTTCCCGCGCGCTCAGCTCAGGTTGTCTCGCGCATCATGCAGCAGACCAGCGACGCGGAAATTCGGGAGCTGTGCGCGCTGGCGCTCGCCAGCGTGGGTTCCGCCGCGGGACAATAGGCTGGTGCACCGGCTCGCGGCGAAAATCGCGCTGCCACTGATCCTGGCGGCCGCCATCGTTCTGGCCGACGAGCCGGCGCGCGTCCAGCGCGTCGTCATTCTGAAGGTCGATGGGCTTCCCGAGCGGTTGCTGGAGCGTTACGTGAAGGAGAGCGGCGGACCCGGGCGCGAAGGACACAGCCGCCTGCCCTGGATCCAGCACGTGTTCGCGCAGAACGGCGTGTGGATGGAGAATTTTTATGTGCGCGGATTGAGCCTTTCCGCGCCTTCCTGGTCGCTGCTGGATAGCGGACGGCACTTGCAGATCCGCGGAAACGTCGAATACGACCGCTACACGCTGCGGGCCTACGATTACCTGAACTTTTTCCCTTTCTACTTCACCTATCCCGTATCCAAGCACGTGGACATGCCCGGAGTGGAGCTGATGGACGATTCCGGCGTGCCGCTGCTGATCGACCGCTTCCCTTACGAGCAGCGCTCGCAATCTCTGCAACTGCTGCAACGCGGCTTGCGGCTGAACTCGTTTCCCGGCGCGCTGAAGCGCGCCGTCGCCCGGTCGCCCAAGGATTTCGTGGATGAGTGGCAGATCGGCATTCCCTGGTCGGCGTCCCTGTACCGGCAGATGGAAGCCGATCTCACCCGGGCGCTCAAAGATCCTGAAATCCGCTACCTCGATTACTTCACGGGGGACTACGATCACACGGCTCATCTCACCGCCGATCCTGTCTCGCAGTTGCACACGCTCGAAAATCTGGACGCTCTGGTCGGCCGCATCTGGAACGCGATCTCCGTCAGCCCCCTGGCCTCGAACACGGCCCTGGTGTTGGTTTCCGACCACGGCATGAACACCTCGGAAAAAATCTTCAGCCAGGGATTCAACCTGGTGGACTGGTTCAACAGCCCCGCCGGCGGCGCGCATCATGTGCTCACCAACCGTCATCCGCTGACCGAATTCAAGCTCAAGGGCCTGGATCCCTTTGTTTCCGAAGTCATCACCCCGAGCCCGGAGTCGTCCTATCTGGCCGGTCAAGCCGACCAATACCCAACGGTCATGCTGGACCTGGACGGAAACGAGCGCGCCAGTATCGGCCTTCGGAACAACACCCTGAACATCGTGCAGATTCTTCTGGACCAACTCATCCAGAAACGGCTGCCCGGTCCCATTCGCAACGCGGCGCTTTCCGCCCTTTTTCAGACGCTCGACCGAGTGCGCGCCGAATGGCGGCGCGATCTGGACGAGCTCTCCGAGGAACTCACCGCGCTTGACGCCCGTATCGAAATTCAACAGAGGCGCGTGGACGCGCAGCCCAAGAAGTGGACCAAGGATCAGGTGAGCCGCGGACTCGACAAAGACGCCCGGCGGGAAGCGGTGCAACTGGCCGCGTGGCGCTCCGAACGAAAGGCCTACGCGGAATATGTGGCGACGATCTGGCGCCTGCTTGATTTGACGCCCGCCGATTTCGATCCGGGGAAGTTCAAGATCACCGATCTCATTCCGCCCAAATCTCTCGGACCGCTGAACTCGTTTTGGGATCTGCGGCACTATGTGACGGGGCGCGCGCCGGGCGGTCTGCTCGCCAAAGAAGATGGATCCCTGGATTGGGACCGGAGCTTCGTGCGGGTCGACTATTTCGCGGCGCTGCGCGCGATCTCCGCACGGAACAATATCCAGGCCGGTGTCGCGCCCCAGCCAGTCGATTTCCTTGCCGTCCGGATTCCGCGCGAAGTGCTCATCGGCACGCTTTCCCCGCAAGATCTGCCGGATCGAGATGGAATCCTGCTGTGGCGCGACGATTCGCACCAGGCGCTGATTCTGGCCCGGAAAAACGAAATTCGCTATCTGCCCGTGGACCCGGATCTCACACCCGCGGCGTGGTCTCCCGGATTGCCGCTCGACCTATTGGAGGATCCTCTGCTCGCCGTTGGCGCGGAAAAGCCCGAACATTGGCTCAGCCAGTGGCACGACGAGCGAGCCTGGCTCGAAGCCGTGCATCGCACGCGGTACTCGAACGGCATCATCGGTGTGAGCGAGGAATTGCTCGAGGCGCCCGCGGCCGCGGACAGTCCCCTGAACCGCTTTCGCCAGCGCCAGCGCCAGTTGCGGCGCACCGACCTGCTGGTGCTCGCCAACGACCACTGGAATTTCAATGTGCGCGGCTTCAATCCGGGCGGCAACCACGGCGCGTTCTTTCGTGCCTCCACGCATTCCGTGCTGCTTTTCGCCGGCGGCAAGAACACCGGCATTCCAACCGGCCTGCATGTTGAGACTCCTTACGACAGCCTGAGTTTTGTCCCGACGATTCTCAGCCTGATGGGCATGCCGGAACCGGATCTGCCCGGGCCTGTGATTCAGGAACTGGTCCCGCGATAGAAAGGCGACGGTGGCGATGATGGAGTTGCCCGCCCGAAGGGCAGGCGATCCCGTCGCCGGCCGGCGTGCTTCCGCTGCCTCGTTAGCCCGCCCTCACTACTTCCGCTTGGCGGCTTCTTTTTCCGCTTCCCGCGCGCCGCTCAGCGTGTAGGCAAGCGCGTAGTTCCCCTCATGGCAGCCGAATTCGTAAATCGGACCGGTGGTCTTGGTCCACGCCAGCTCGGCCGTCCAGGGCTGATCCCACGTCGCCGGATCGTCCACGGTGAACCGGTAGAGGATCGTGTCCGCATCCACGCGCGTGAACCGCTCCACCACGTGCAGCTTGTCGCCGGATCCGAAAAACGGATTGCGATCGTTGAAATTCGCGGTATCCACCACCAGAGTCTCGCCCTCCCAATGTCCTCGCGAGTCCCCGCGCCACAGCCCGATGCCCTTCGGAGGATGCTGCGGTGCGCCAGCGGAAGTAGGAATCACGCGCGCCGAGTGATTCATCTCGTGCAGAACCGTGACCACTCCCTGCGCCTGCACGATCTGGATATTGTTGTTATATCCCCGGGGCAGCATCGGCACCGCGTCGTAGCCCAAGATGATGCAGCGCGCACTCAGCGGACGGTTTTCCGGGCCGTCCAATTCATGCCCGCGATTCTTCGCTGCGATATCCGCGTTCCGCTTGCGCGCCTCGGGCAACTGCGGAGGAATCGTGCCGGCCGGCCCCACGATCAGCGAAGTGCGCCGGTCCCACACCATGCCCGACTGGGCTTTATCCAAGCCGAACTGGGCGAAATCGTAATGCACGTCTTCCGTGGTCCCCTGTTCGGTAGGGCGGCCTTCCGCAACATTGAGCGCCAGCCGCTCTTGTTCGCGTTTCTGCGCCGCCGCGATCTCTTCGTTCGTATAGAATTCCTTGGAGCCGAGGCTCTTGGGGCGCTCCAGCGGCGTCAGCGTGTTGTTGGTCCAGTATCCCTGGAGATCCGGAACCCCGTCCGGCGTCCTCCCGGCCTTCCAGCCCTTGGCGGCGGCTTTGGATCCGCCTTGGGTCCCCGCCGGCGACTGGCCGGCCAGCGGAGCTAAGCTCGCGCATAGGAGCAAGGACCCTGCGATGGCTATGGAAACGAGAGCTCTGTTCCTCATGGAATCCTCCCTTGGATTTCTCGCACCGGCGTCGGCTCGCGTGCCCGGCTGGAGCACCAGCCAAATCATATCTCAGTTAAACGAGGAGTTGAAGCCGGGCGCGTCAAATCAACGGCTTTCGCCGTAGTTCTTCCGCACAATCGCGAACAGGATAATGACGTAGCTCAGCAGGCGCAGCAAATACATCCACGGGCTGCCTTCATGCGGCTCGGGAAGAAACAGAACCGTGGAACGCGCCACGCCCTCGATCGTGAACGACAGCGCGAATGCAAGAAAGAACGGGTCTCGCGTGTCTTTCCAGAACCGCAGGAAAAACAGAGCGGCTATGATGCAAGCCATCGCGATCACTCCCACCAGGAACGCTTCCAGCACCATATTAGTCACTGTCCCAGGTTAGCCCGTAGAGCAACAAGATCATCGCAATCGCAGCCGCCAACAGCCGCCACACGTACAGATCCACATCGGGGAAAATCACCAGGTCCACAAACCGCAGTACATTGGAACCTGTCAATCCTACGAAGCAGAGTCCGCTCCACAGCAGCAGCCGTTTTCGCGTGCGCCCGTACCCCCGCAGCAGTAACAGCGCGCAGGCCAGCGTAGTCAGGCTGCCCAGTACGTAGACCGCTGGTCCCATATCAGCTCTTGTCCTTGGTGAAGCGAAAAGCCCGGGCGAACGCCCGAACGGCCGAGGAGGGCTTCGCATGGATCATTCTAGAGATTCTTACCATCTCTTGTCGATAAAGGCCGGCGATCCCCCGCAACATGCGATCGTTAGCGGGGCTTGGCTGGTACGCATACTGCCCTGGATCGCTGCCTGACGGCGTGATCAGTTGAAGCTGCGCCAGATCTTGCAGAATCGCCCCGGCTTCTGCGGCATCGATCCACAGCCGCTTCGCGACCGTTCCGGCCGTCCAGCGCTCCGCGGAATGCTGCCAGAAGAGCAGCAGCGCTTCCAGATGCGGAACCGTATCGATCTTCTCGCGGATGAAGTGATCGACTTCGGCTCGGTTTGCGGTCTCTTCGGACGGGGCCATGCTGCGTAGCGCCGGTCGAGCTCCGGCGGAAGACCGACTTTTCAGTATGACCAGTGCCCTGGGAGCCACCCTATACCCTGAAGGCGGTATTTTCGCCCGATTCATTGGTAGCCTCAGGCTACTGGTTCTCGCTACACTCGAACTCGTATATGGAAAGAGGCAATGGACCAGAACAATTTGCGCGGCTTGCTTGAACAGGTCCGCGCCGGAGCCTTGGATATCGATGCCGCCATGGAGCGGCTCCGGCATCTGCCGTTTGAGGATCTGGGCTTCGCCAAGGTCGATCATCACCGGGCGCTACGCCATGGGATTCCGGAAGTGGTCTTCGGCAAGGGGAAAACGGCCGGCCAGGTCAGTGCCATCGTCGCCAGCCTGCTGGACAAGGCGCAAAATGTTCTTATCACGCGCGCCGACGCCGCCATAGCAGAGCGCGTCACGCGCGAACATCCCCAGGCTGAATTTTTTCCCGCTTCCGGCGCGATCCGCGTATGGCGCGATCGCACGCCGCGCGGCAAAGGCCGAATCGCTGTCGTGTGCGCCGGGACCAGCGATCTTCCCGTCGCCGAGGAAGCCCAGGTCACCGCCGAAGTCATGGGCAACGAGGTTGTCCCGATTCACGATATCGGCGTCGCGGGCATCCATCGCCTGATGCACAATCGCGAACTCCTGTCGGAGGCGCGCGTCGTGATCGTCTGCGCCGGGATGGAAGGAGCGCTGCCCAGCGTAGTCGGAGGGCTGGTCGCGGCTCCCGTGATCGCCGTGCCCACCAGTGTCGGCTACGGCGCCAGCTTCCAAGGCCTCGCGGCGCTGCTGGGGATGCTGAACAGTTGCGCCAGCAACGTCACCGTGGTGAATATCGACAACGGCTTCGGAGCGGGCTATGCAGCCAGCCTGATGAACCGCCTCTAATCGTCCCGCGAAAAAAGTCGGCCAACCGCTCGATTCCCTTCTCACGGCGCAAAATCGCCGGTTCAGAGCCGTGACAGGGACCGAGCGGTGACCGCTGATGTGCCCCAGCCTCAACCCGGACCGTTAAGATCCTATATTCCCCGTTCAACCCAAGTTGCAAATAGTTTGCTGTAACGCGTTTGCGTTTCTCCAATCATTTGGGTATCTTAATTTGTAGTTGCAACTTGGTTGCACAAAGAGCCCCACGGCCACCTTTGGCAAAGCACCGTGGAGCTCTCAGATCCACCAGCCCGAAGCTGGCGACTCTCTGATTCTAGGGGGCGCCAGCCAGGACTTGCAAGGAGAAGCTCATGACTGCGCACCGAATTTTTCCGCTGATTGCAGCCGTGCTGGTTTGGCTCGCACCAACCGCGTCCCCCCAGGCGCCGGACGGAGCGGTTGATGAGACCGAGGCTCCCGCCCGCTATGCCGTCACCGTGACGGAAGGCCCGCGCTACACGGTTCCCCTAAGCAGTACAGCCACCCGGACGCCAACCCCCCTGCTCGATGTTCCCCAATCCATCACAGTTGTCACACAGCAACGGATCCGCGATCAGATGTTGCTCAGCTTTAGCGATGTCGTGCGGTATGTGCCCGGCGTGACCGCTCACCAGGGCGAAAACAATCGCGATCAGGTGGTCATTCGCGGGAACAGCTCATCCGCTGACTTCTTCGTCGACGGCGTGCGGGACGACGTGCAGTATTATCGCGATCTTTACAACGTGGACCGTGTCGAAGTGCTCAAAGGACCCAATGCGATGATCTTTGGACGCGGCGGCGGAGGCGGCGTGATCAACCGTGTCACGAAGGAGGCCGATCCTGCGATGCCGCTTCGCGAGATCACCTTGGGGGGCGGCATGTACAACGCTACGCGTTTCGCAGCCGACCTCAACCAGCCCCTGACGGATACATTCGCGCTCCGCCTGAACGGCATGTATGAGAACTCGGGCAGCTTCCGGCGGTACGTCGGCCTGACGCGCTACGGGATCAGCCCGGCGCTGACGTACACACCTTCGAAGCGCACCCGGATCACAGCCGGTTATGAGCGCTTCCGTGACGACCGCACAGCCGACCGGGGCATACCGTCGTTTCAAGGCAGACCTCTGGACGTTCCCATCTCGACGTATTTCGGCAACCCGGATCTCAGCAATGTTCGCGCGGCGGTCAACCTTGCTTCCGTCAATGTCGAACAGCAGCTCGGAAAATTCGTGCTTCACAACCGGACGCGCTTCGGGGGTTACGATCGCGGATATCAGAATTTCGTTCCGGGCGTCGTCAGCGCAGACAAGACCCTGGACATGATGACGGGCTACAACAACGCGACGCAGCGGCTCAACGTCTTCAACCAGAGCGATCTGATCCGCACCGTGTACACCGGCAGAATCAAACACATTCTGCTGGCTGGGGCCGAAGTGGGCCGTCAACTCACAGACAATTTCCGCAACACCGGATACTTCAATAACACCGCCACGTCCATCTCCGTTCCGCTTTCGGCGACCGTGATCCGCACGCCCATCACATTCCGCCAGAGCGCCACCGATGCGAACAACCACATCGAGACCAATGTCGCGGCCGTCTATGTGCAGGATCAGATCGAGCTGTCGCGCTACGTGCAGCTCCTCGGAGGAGTGCGGTTCGACCGCTTCGATTTGCAGTTTCACAATAATCGCACGGCAGACAACCTCAGGCGCATCGACCGCCTGGTATCGCCGCGCGCCGGCATCGTGGTGAAGCCGGTGAGCACGATTTCGCTCTATGGAAGCTACAGCGTTTCCTACCTGCCCAGCTCAGGCGACCAGTTTGCTTCGCTCACGGTGATCACACAGCAGGTGAAGCCGGAAAAATTCAACAACTACGAAGCGGGCGTGAAGTGGGACGTTCGCCCGCGCCTGCAAATGACGGCCGCCGTTTACCGTTTGAACCGCGAGAACACCAGAGCGACCGACCCGAATGATCCTACACGGATCCTCCAGACAGGCAGCCAGCGCACCAACGGTTTCGAGATGGGACTCACCGGCAGCCTGACGCGAGCCTGGAGCATCGCAGGAGGCTACGCCTACCAGGATGCGTTTATCGTCAGCGCGACCACGGCCGCCCTGGCCGGAGCGCAGGCCGGCCAGGTTCCACATCACACGTTCTCCTTGTGGAACAACTACCAAATCGTTCCGAAGCTGGCCGCGGGCTTGGGGCTGTCGCGGCGGACCGATATGTTCGCGGCGATCGATGACAAAGTGATCTTGCCGGGCTACACGCGCGCCGATGTCGCGCTGTTCTACTCGGTCACGGAAACCTGGCGCTTGCAGGCGAACCTGGAGAACGTGTTGAACAAGCAATATTATCTGAACGCCGACAGCAACACGAATATCTCGCCCGGGTCCCCTCGCGCGCTTCGCGTCGGACTCACCGCCAGATTCTAGGACGCCTGTTCTTGGGACCTGAGCATCTCTCGATCTGCTTGTTTGTGGCTGAACCGATCATTAGGACCCTACGTTCAGACGTTATTCATGGCGTCCAGGATAAGGCAGAATGCGGTTTCGGGTCCGCTCATCGGCGTGCATCCACTGAAAGCACCGAGAAGCACGCGGATTTCTTCGCCCAGCCGCTTTGGGCAGGAAGTTTTCGTCGGGCCCGCGACCGGATTCTGTCCTTCAGCGCCCAAACTTCGCCGCAGTCAGTTTTCTGTCGGCTTCTCCTCGACGCGATCGATCACGAGGACGGGTAGTGGGCGCTTCTCCGTTTCCAGTTTAAGCCCGAGCTGTCGGTCAAGCGCGTCGAAGAGTGAGAGCGCGTTAGTGGGGTCAGATGCCGCTCCACCGGCCGCCTGAGCACTCTGGGTAGCGGCCGGGATCAGGCCGGCCGGACTAAAGTTCAGGGTTACGTCGAATTCGCCATCGATCCCGGTAGCATCAAATACAGCAGTGTTGATGTAGCCGCCCGCCCAGGATGGAAGCTGCTCCGCGAAATAAGCGAGCGTAACGTTCTGGCAGGAAAACAGTCTCGCCAGCCATGGAGCCGCGATCCTCGGGTCTTTCCCATCCGGTCCAGGGCCTTCTTTGCATCCCGCACGATTCGCGGGATCGGCTTTCTGGAGTTTTGGTTTGGCCGCAACCAGCTTATAAACCGTCACCGGCCGCTGCTCCAGGTGAGTGACCAACTTGAAGCGCTGCGCCAGAAGACTGCGCAGCATTAGCCGCGCGTCCTCGAAATCGATGGGGGGCACGCCCGCTCCGGAAGAAGCCTTCGCCATGACATCGAAACGAGTCGAATCCAGATACCTCGGCCCGCCCGCGACCATTTCCTGGTTATTGATGTTCCAAGCAAGGTTAATGAGCATTCGCAGCGTGAAGCCCTGAATATCGAGCCGCCCGCCGGGCTGAAGTCTGCTTCGGGAATTCGCGTCCGGTGCGCTCAGTTTGATGTCCGCCACCTCAAATTCCGCGGGGGGAGGCGGAGGCAGAGCGGTGCTCACTCCCGGAGGGTTATCGGTGGGCTTCCGGTTTACACTGTCCACAACGATCACAGGCATCGGGATCTTTTGAGGTTCCAGCTTGAGTCCAAGTTGTTTGTCGATGGCGTCAAAGATCGTCTGGACGCCTCCCCATTTGAGATCGAAATTCCAAGCCCCCTTGAGACCGGTGGAGTCAACGACGGCGCGGTTCAAGGAGAAGGACATTCCGCGAAGCCCCTGCGCGAATGCCTCCATTGTCATGTTGCGGCACGAATACGCACCAAACAAATCCGCGTCGTGGGGCTGGGACTGGCATCCCGACTGGCCGGTACCGTCCGATTCCTTCAACTTCGGCTTGCCTTTGCCCATGGACAGCACGAATCCCGGCAAGGGCCTCATATCAGGGTGGACCACCAGCTTGAAGCGGTCCTTCAACAAGCTCTGAAGCATCAGATTTGCTGTTTCCCGTGGCGTAGCGGGAGCGGCCTTGGCGATCACATCGAACCGGTCCAAGTCCAGCCAGTTCGGGCCGCCCACGATCCTGCTGTTGTCGTCAGCGCCGATCATGGTCCGGTCCGTAATGCCATAAGCGGTCCGGATCAGGTCCAAGAGGCTCGCGTTGCGGATCGCATATTGGTCGCCCACAAGGACTCCGCCCCTCATGCGCGGATTTGCGCTAGGCGCGCTCGCATGGACGTCTGCAATGTCAAACGCCGGCGGCGTGGATTGGGCGAATAGCGCGCCGCCGAGGATGGCGGCCAAACCTGCCCAGCTCTTCATTCGAAGCCTCCTCTTGGTTCAAGTGCCTCAGGTTAAGGCCGGGACCCCGGTTTGGCAACGGTCATTAGCGGTCAAATGCAGGCATTAGTGCCCGGCGGGCTTGGAAAGCACGTTTTGAAGCGCCCAGACTTCATCGGGGCTGTTGGCCGAGAAGTAGATTCGCCGCCCGTCTGACTGAACGCTGAGTGACTGGATGCCTGGCATCGAGAGACCCATTTGCTCGACTGGGCCTCCCGAGACCGGCACCCGCAATAGGGGTGTACCTGTTTCCTCCGGGCGGGCATTGCGAGTGAAGAGCAGATAGCGCTGATCGGGAGTCCATGCCAGGGGCTGCGTCGCATTGTCGACCCATGCGGGGCCTCGAAAGACTTCGCGAGCCTCGCCTCCAGCCTCCGGCATGACCGAGATAAAGCCTGCCTGATCCAGGAAGGCGACCTGTTTGCCGTCGGGCGATACCGCCACTGCCCAGATGTCGCCCATCTTCAACTCGGTCTGGCGGCCCGATTCAATGTCGAACCGGACCAGCCGGGCGCCAGGCGGGTTGGGGCAGATCAACCGCTCGCCGCACAAGGCTTGTACGTAGAAGATAGTTTTTCCGTCTGGAGACAGATCAAATACACGCACGGGACCAGCGGCGGCGTGCAGCAGTTCGGTTCTTCCGGTCGACGAGTCCACGCGGTAGAGATTCAGCCCCTTTTGTGCGAGCGGCGAAGTAATCAGAATCGAACGGCCGTCCGGAAACCACTTGGGAGTTCCACGCAGCGGAACTTCCGTGGGTACAACTCGCTCTTCACCCGTCTTCAATGTGTGGATCACGAGTTCCTCGGCTCGGGGGCCGTAGATCACGAAGTTCCCGCCTCGCGCGAAGGCCATATCTAGTCCATCCCACGAGAGTGCCGGGAAGCCATTCTTATTTGCGAACCTTTCAACTGCGAGCACGGGTGGTTTGGATACTTTCCCGCTTGCATCCAAATCCGCGACGTATACATTCGAGATGAATTGTCCGACGCTGAAATAGTACAGCGTTCCGTCGCGAGTCATCCACAGATTCTGAAGACCGGTTCGAATGCGAGGCAAGTCGGCCTTCAGCAACTGGGCGTCTCCGATTTTGCCGTTGTCAAAGGGCACGCTCCAAAGCGCGTCCTGTCCCGTTCGGTCGCTCCGGAACAAGATCTGCGAACCGTCCGGAGACCAGATGGGAAAGCTATCATGCGCGGTATGCTGGACAGCGGCGATTTCCCGGCTGCCATCCACCGCAAGCACGAGAATGTCTGTGGCCGCCGTCTTGTCGTCCGGCTGTGGATTGTAAGCGATCCAGCGTCCGTCGGGAGAAAGACTGGCGGTTAGCTGCCGCCGCTGCTGCGGCTTGACAGATTTGATCGCCCGAAGAGAGCCGTCTTGTAGAGAGAGCATCGCAATCTCGCTGTCTCCGGTGGGAGGGGAGTAGTGTAGAACCACCAATTGCCTAGAATCCGTAGTCCAGCTCTGCGGATACGTGCTCCCCGACTTTGCCTGCCAAATAGTCTTTGGGTTGCCTCCTGCCGTCGGGATGACTCGCAGCTCGGCCGCATCAGGGCCCCACCATATATAAGCGATTTGACGCCCATCCGGCGAGATGAGCGGAACCTCCCCCCAGGCCCGGTCTTTGGCCCAGCCGCCTGTGTTTGTAAGACGGCGGCTCTTGCCGGTCTTCAGATCGCGGACGCCGATATCGCCGGTTGAATAGTCGGTGAACCCCATGTAGCGGCCGTCGGCGGAAATCGAGTTGGGGCGCTCATCCCCGGTCACCCAGACCTGCTGGTTGGCTTTGCCCGCACCTCGCGGTTGGGCCTCGACAGTCCGGACTCCATTCCCGACCATCACCAAACACAGTCCTATCGTCAGCGCAAACGCAGGGATTTTCCACAGCGGCCTGGCGGGAGGTGGCTCGGCAACCAGCCTTCTCCCAGCTCGCCAGGCATCAATCTCTGTCGGGTAGGCATAAACGCTTGACCGGCTCTTATGATTGTGCCGATGGACCGGCAGGCCTTCTTCTTTTTCCCATCTTCTAACGGTCCGCACTTGACGCTGAAGATAGGTCGCGATTTCTTTCCAGGATTCCAGTGTCTGGTGAGTCTCGTGACTCATGGTTTAGGCTCCTTGCTCGCCCAGAGTAAGCTTCTGAAACGCGTGCGGGCAAGGGTCATCCGTGGCCAAAGCCAGGAAAAGACTAAATTGCACTCAATTTTTGGTGCGCAGCCCTGCCCCACGGGAACCTCCCGTCGGCAAACGCGGGTTTTGGGACTAATTACGGGATGTTGGATTGGGAGGTGGAGAGGGAAACCAATCCGCGGGAATTCTCCTCGCAGCCGCTTTGGGAAGGAAGTTTTCGAACGCGCAAATCTCGTTCACGCCAGTGTCATTCGACTGGAAGAAGATGGCCCGCCCGTCGGGATGAACCTGGGGGTACGACCGGCGATCTTGTTTACGTGCAAGCGGGTCACCTGTCGACTTCTACCGCCCCGCCCGCGCGATCTCGCGGCCGCCCATCATCCGGTCAAGATCCTGGCGCGAGTAGTAGCGTCCCTGCGCAAACACGCCCGCGATTCGCCGCGTGTTGCCGATATCCTGGAGCGGGTTTCCGTCCAGCAGAACCAGGTCTGCGATTTTTCCCGCCTCCACCGATCCCATGACGCTCTGCCAGCCGAGCAGCCGCGCTGGCGCGAGCGTCGCCGACTCCAGGGCTTCCCGCGGCGACAATCCCGCGACGACGAGCTGCGCCAGCTCGTTCTGCACATTTCCACGGCTGGCGCTGTACGCATCCGAGCTTCCGGTCCCCGCCAGGATCTCTACCTTATAGGTCTTCGCCAGCGCCGTGAGCCGATACAGATTGGCCGAGGCTCCGCCCTGGCTCAGCATGGGCGAGATGCGCGTTCCCATCATGGCGCAGCGCTGGAAAAACTGCGCCACGCCGTCCTCGGTCAAGGCGGCGAGGTTGGACAACCCTTCCACAATTCCCTGCCGCGCGTTCACCGCCTCCAGCGGCGACACATCTGCGGGAATCGCGCCGTCGAAGCGCATCCGCCAATGGCGGGCCTGCTCGGCCAGAGCTAAATATGCATCGCGGGGGAGATCGGGCAGGATCTGAATGAAGTCGACCGAGTCCTGGAACAACCGGTCGAACGCCTGGCGCGCGGACTGCGCCGTTGGCGCCTGCTTCCCGCCGACGGCCGGACCGCTGGCGACAATCCTCGGCCCGGGCGCTTTTCCCTGCTGAATCTCCAGGCGCGATTCCGCCGCTTTCAGGTAGTCGCTGTCCGGGTCGCGGATTCCGGTCACGCCGAACGCCAGGAACGCCGGCAACTGGCGGTCCGGATTGCACAGTTGCACGCGCATGTCCCACAAGCCCGGCGTCAGATACTTTCCGCTGCCCTCCACGATTCTGGCGTTAGCGGGAATCCTGACGGAGCCGCGCGGCCCGACCGAGAGAATGCGGTCGCCCTCGATCACCGCCGTCAGGCCGGGCCGGAGCGCTCCCGAAGCCACATCCACGACGTTCACGTTGTCGATGACAACAGCCGCATTCATCGTACGGACGCACAGCGCGGCTGCCAGGGCGAACGGGAGGCGCATTCGGGTATTTTAACCCGCCCTGTGGTATGATCGAAAGAGTTTATTGCCGCCTCGGCGATAATCTTCCAGGACAGCTTAATTTATGCCGAAGTTGAAAACCCACAAAGGTGCGGCCAAGAGGTTCAAGAAGACCGGTACCGGCAAAGTGAAACGCCGGCATGCATTTGCCCGGCATATCCTGACCTCGAAACCGCGCTCGCGCAAGCGCCGGCTGGGCAACGCCGCCATCGCGGACGATGCCAATGCGCCGGAAATCAAGCGCATGCTTCCGTACTAAGGGAGAAGCCCACGGGCCGTTCCCGCGAGTGGACAGCGCGCCGCACGTGCCTGATCCGCCGCTTTCAAAATCCAGTAAAGGAGAGCAAACGTGCCGAGAGTTAAACGTGGAACCAAGCGCCGGGCGAACCGGCGCAAAACCCTAAGCCTCGCCAAGGGATTTTTCTTAACCAAGAGCAAACTGCACCGCTCCGCGCAAGAGGCCGTCGAGAAGTCCTTGCGTTATGGCTACGTGGGCCGCCGCTTGAAGAAGCGCGATTTCCGTTCTCTGTGGATCATGCGCATCGGGGCTGCCTGCCGCGCCGCCGATATTTCCTACAGCCGTTTTATGAGCGGGCTCAAAAAGGCGGGAATCGACCTGAACCGCAAAGTGCTGGCTGATCTGGCCCTGAACGATGGCCCCGCATTCAGCACGCTGGTGAAGCAAGCCAAAGCAGCCCTCGAAAAGGTGTAAGGTATAACGTTGCAGGCCATGGAAGCAGAAGACGACGCCCTTGCCAGCCTGGAAGAGCGCATCCACCGCACTGTCCAACTGGTAACCACTCTCCGCAGCGAACGCGACGCAGCTCTGGCGGACGCGCAAAAACTCCGCGCCGAGCTGGAGGACCTGCGCAGCCAGCGCAAGCAGGCGCGCATCCGGATCGAAAAACTGCTCGGGCAGATGGACCTGATCCGAGAAGCGTAAGATATCCCAAGGGCCGGCGGCAGGCTGGCCCGTTCGCGGAAAGGAGATACGTCCGCATGGATCCCGGAGCAGAGCGCAAGACAGTCCACGTCACGATTTTCCACCAGCCGTATACGCTTGCCGTGAGCGGCGAAACCGGCGAAGTGGAAGCTCTGGCTCATTCCGTCGATCAGCTCATGACCGATATCGCCGTCAAGGCCGGCAACCTCGACGGAAGCCGCGTGGCTGTGCTCGCGTGCCTGCATCTGGCCGACCGGCTGCGCGGCCTGGAGCAGGAGCTCTCCAGTTTCCGCAGCGAGGTGGGTGAAAAAACCCGCCGATTCTCACTCATGCTGGACGAGGCGATCCGTTAGCCTGCCCCGTGAACCTTCTGGTTTCCTCTCTGCTGGCGAGCCTGAATCGCGAACACTGGTGGCTGGAGCATGGCTTCGGCACGCGCGATTCGAACTTCGATCCGTCCGGCATGGCGAGCCTGAAGCAAATCCATTCGAGCGCGGTTCTGGTGGGCGAGAATCCCGGTTGCCCGGGAGAAGGTGATGCCTTGATCTCTTCTACGCCCGGTCTCGCGCTCTCAGTCCGCACCGCGGATTGCTTCCCTATCCTCCTGGCGGATTCCGAAACGCGGGCGGTCGCCGCGGTACACGCCGGATGGCGAGGAACAGAAGCGCGCATCGTACAAGCCACGCTTGCTCGTATGAAACGGGAGTTCGGAACCGATCCAGGAAACATCTGCGCGGCGATCGGACCTGGTATCGGCAAATGTTGCTACCAGGTGGGCGAGGACGTGGCGCGCCGGTTCGGGAGGAGCGCAGCCGGAAAACTCGATCTGGCTGTGGAAAACCGCAATCAGCTCATCGAAGCTGGGGTTCCCGCCAGCAATATCGAGCAAGTGGGCGGCTGTACATTTTGCAATGCGGCGAACTTTTTTTCATGGCGTCGGGATCGCGAGCGGGCCGGCCGCATGATCTCCTTCATCCGGCGCGCGTCCTGAAAAACACCAAAGGCGCGGCCGGTGATACATGCTTGCGGACCGCGCCCTGGCGCTACCAGATAAGACAGACCGGATGAGGAGTGATCGAGCTTAGGCTGCGTTCACCAGCAGCTCGTCCATGTTCTCGTTCTCGCCCTGGTTGCGATCGGCGATCTCCTGGCATTGAATGCAGAACGCCGTCCATGGCACGGCGGCCAGGCGTTTCGGACTGATGTCTTCTTCGCAATGCAGACACACGCCGAAGCTGCCCTCTTCGATGCGGCGCAACGCTGCGCGCACGTTTCGCAGCAGGTTGGATTCGCGATCTAAGTTGCGAATCGCCAGCTCACGCTCGGCGGCGTGTTGCACTTCGTCCAGCGCATCGGGACTCTTCTCGATCGCGATGCCCTCACGATTGCGAACCAGTTGGACCAGCTCTGCCTGCTTGGCCTCCAATATATTCTTGTACTTATTCAATTCACTCTTTGTCATTTTTTCTGCCCTCTCCTGTCTCTTCCGGTACTTCGTTTTTTAATTGTTCTTACCGTCTCTTACGATCGCGTCCATCTCTAATCCGTTGACGTCTCTCTCAGCTAAGCGATTAGACGTGATGTGAACCAAAAAGGTTCACGGTTTCCAACACTCGGTTTACAAGGAGCTTTGGGTATGCCAAGTGGCCAACCCGCTTGGCACTACGCGGAGACCCTGCGAGGGGCGACAACCTCGTGGGCGCCCAACCTCAAGCTTTCGGCAACGGAGCTTTCAAAGAACCTTACCACAACCGCAGACCCAAACGCAAGCAATCTCAATGCCACCTTCTTGTACCCTACCCCTAGCAGGCATCTTCGATGCCAAACTTCTCCAAGCTGCCAGATGACTGTTCCTATCGGAACCCGGCCCGGAAAACATTACCCTCCGGCTGCGGAATCCCCGCCACGCCTTGGGGGGCTATCCGTAACTCGTTAGATTCAGGGCTCTTGATTCCGCCGCCCGGATATCTGGTTGGCGTATACTGTGGTGTTACTGTCGAAAACCGCTGATCTCAGGCTGCATGAACCGCCTCGATAAACCCGCCCTAGCTGCCTCCGCCCTGTTCATCTTCCTGGGCGCTTTGTTAATTCCTTACGCGGGAATTCAGGCGGATGAAGCTCTTTTTTCTACACCCCTGTTTCCCTACGCACCCCAAGGTTCCCCGCTGCCCGCCTTCTCCCACCAGATACCTTTGATGATAATGACCTACATCGGGTCGCTAAAAACTCTGCTGTACTGGCCCATCTTCCGGATCCTGGGAGCCAGCGCGTGGACACTGCGGCTGCCCGCAGTGCTCATTGGATCGATTACTGTATTTATTTTCTATCGCTTAGCTCGATCAGCCGCGAACGCTCGGGTCGCCGTCCTGGGCAGCTTCCTGCTGGCGACCGATCCGGTTTTTGTGCTGACAAACACCTTTGACTGGGGTCCGGTTGCGCTGGAGCACGCATTCCTGGTTACCGGTTGTTGGCTCGTATTCCGCTTCACCACGAACGCAACTGCCCAATCCCGCCTGTGGGACCTCGCCGGCGGATTTTTCTGTTGGGGACTAGCCCTCTGGAACAAGGCCATTTTTATCTGGGCTCTGACCGGGTTGATCGCCGCCGGCCTCGCGGTATTCTGGCCGGATATCCGGCGCCTGCTAACGCCGCGAACGGCTGCCGTGTCGCTCGGCGCGTTTCTGGCCGGATGCTCGCCACTCATCGTCTACAACCTCACCCACGCCAGTGTGACCGTGACCGAGAATGCGCGGCTGGACCTTCGCGGCATCCCGGGCAAATGGATTCAGTTGGAGAGCGCGGCGAACGGGGCTTCGTTGTTCAACTACATGGTGGGCGAAGACTGGTGGCCGAATCCGAAGCCCGCTCGTTCGCTCCGAGGACGTGCAGCCCTCTGGATCACAAGGCACCTGGGAGAACACCGGCGTACGGGTTTTTACTACGCGCTGGGGCTCTTGTTGCTGGCCGCGCCATGGTGGTGGAAGTACCGCGCCGCGCGATTTTCGCTGGTCTTCACGACGGCCGCCTGGTTGATGATGGCGCTCACGCGGGGTGCAGGCATCGGGGCGCACCATGTGATTCTCTTGTGGCCGTTTCCGGTTCTGTTTGTATCGGTGGCGCTCGCTTCGCTGCCCTGGCGGCTGCTCGGTGCGAGCGCTGCCGCTCTGATGGTTGCAATGAATCTGCTGGTGATGAACCAGTATGTGGCCCAATTCGAGCGGAATGGCGCAAGCACGGTTTACAGCGACGCGCTGTATCCGCTATCGGACAATCTGAACGCTTATGCGGATCGAACCCTCTATGTGATTGACTGGGGACTCCAAGAGAATCTGAATCTCCTGCACCAGGGCCGCTTACACTTTCGTGTGATTCAGGGTCCGCTGGGCACCGATGTCCCTACCGTGGGGCAACTCGGCGAGGTTCGCGCCATGCTTCAGGATCCTCGGGCTTTGATTCTGGATCATGTCCGTGAGCGAGAAGTGTTCCCGAACGTGGGAGCGCGCCTGGACCGGGCAGCCCGGTCTATGGGATACCGCCGGGAAGTCGTCGCCACGATACCGGATTCCAACGGCCGGCCGATTTTCGAAATTCTGCGCTTCGTGGCCATTGAGTAGCAGCCACGCAAAACGGAGCGTGGGGCTGCGGGGGAACGCTCAGCCCGGGATGTTTTCCACAGGGCCAGATTTTCTGAAAATCCATCAACTAATTTTCCGGCACCGCCGTCTAATTTCCAAGGCCCGTTTAAGACCCTCGAAGGAGGAAGGGTTGGTGGGAACGCTTTTTGTGAAAAAGCTCGCGCTCCTGATGCCGGCGTTCGTGCTGCTGTCCTGCCAACGCGCCGCGCCCAATACGTCCGGCCAAGCACCGGTCCCGGCTGCAAAGGAGCCCTCCAGCATCCAGCGCGAAATCCGCCTGACGGGAACCGTGGAAGCCGTTCATTCTTCTAAAGTCATCGTTCCGCAAATCCTGGGCCAGGGCGGACAGTTGACGTTAACCCATCTGATCCCGAACGGGGCGCATGTCGAGAAGGGAGATTTGATCGCCGAATTCGATCCCACCCAGCAGATCGATAACGCGCTCGCGGCGAAGGGTAAGTTCGAGGACCTGGGGCATCAAGTGGAGCAGAAAGCTGCACAGAATCGCGCCGATCAGGAAAAGCGCACGGGCGACTTTACGCAGGCCCAGGCCGATCTGGGTAAGGCGGAACTGGAAGTCCAAAAAGCTCCGATTCTGGCCGAAGTTGCCCGGCTCCAGAACCAAATCAAAGCGGAGATCGCGCGACAGCACGTCGAGAGTCTTAAGAAATCCATCGCAGCGCATGACCGGTCGGACGCCGCGGCGCTGCGCATTCTGGAATTGCAGCGCGACCGCCAGAAAGTCGCGCTTGACCGCGCACAAACCAATATCGACCGGATGGAGGTGCGCGCGCAGATCACAGGCATGGTGGCGCACCAGAATGTCTACCGAGGAAATTCCTTCGGGCATGCCCAGGAAGGCGACCAGTTGTACCGCGGCCAGGCGCTGGTGAGCATCTTCGACCCGTCCGAGATGCTGGTCCGCTGCTCGGTGGGCGAGCCGGACGGTGCGGCTTTAACTCCCGCCACGCGCGCCACCGTTTACTTCGACGCCTACCCCGATCTGGCGCTGCCCGCACATTTCGAATTCGCCAGCCCCATGGCGTCCTCGGCGCTGGGGAGCCCGGTCAAAACGTTCTCCGCAGTCTTTCGCCTGGACAAGACGGACCGCCGCCTGATGCCCGATCTTTCGGCGGCCGTGGTGCTCGAACCCAAAACGAACGCAAAGAACGAGGTGCCGAGATGAGCGCGCTCGGCCAGAGCCTTATTGGACGCAGCGTTCGGATGCTCATGTGGCTCACAGGCCTGGCCGCGCTGGGCGTGGCGAGCTGGGTGGGCGTCAGCAGGTATCGCGGCACGCAAGCTTCCGGCGAGATGCCGGTCGCCCAGGCGCGCGAAGGGGAATTTTTGGAAATGATCCGCTGCCGGGGCGAGCTACGGGCCGGACGATCCTCGCAGATCTATGCGCCGGTTGTGCCGAATTTGCGCATCGCCTGGCTGGCCGCGAGCGGCGAGACGGTCCAGAAGGGCGACCCCGTAGTCCGCTTCGATTCCAGCAGCATTCAGCAACAGCTTGTTCAGAAGGAAGCTCAACTCCAACAGGCGCAGGCCACGCTCGATCAAGCGATCGCCCAAACGCGAATCGACTCGGATAAGGATCAAAGCGATCTGGAGGAGGCCCGCTACAACGTGGAGAAAGCGCGCCTGGCAACCGTGGGAAACGAATTCGTGGGCAGGATTCAGGCCGAGGAAGCTCGCATCGACCTGACGGTAGCCGAGCAGAAGTTGAAGGTCCAGGAAGCGAATCTTGCCGTACACGCCGCAGCGGCCACAAGGAGAATCGCTGCTTTGACGCGCCAGCGCGATCAGGCCCAGGCCGATATCGATCTCACCAAATCGCGAATGGCGCAGATGGAGATCCAGGCTCCGCTGAGCGGTGTGGTGGTGTTCGTCTCCAACTACAATCAGGGACCGCTCAACGCCAAGCCCTTCAAGGTGGGCGATAGCGTGTATTCGGGAATGAATCTGGCTGAGATTCCCGATATGAGCTCGCTGGCAATGGACGCCAAAGTGGAAGAGACCGATCGCGGCCGGATCGGCGTGGGGAAAGACGTGAGATTGCGCGTCGATGCGCTGCCGGAGCTCACGATTCCCGGCAAGATCACACAGATCTCGCCCCTGGCGGAATTGAGCAACGATTATCCCCCGACGCGCAGCTTCCGCGCCTATGCGGCGATTCAAAATGCTGATCCTCGCCTGCGTCCGGGGATGAACGGCGGCCTGGACATTATCATCGACCGGCTTCCGAAGGCCATCACGATTCCGGCCAAGGCCGTCTTCACACGCGATGGGAAACCGGTAGTGTTCGTCCAGTCCGGCGCGGCCTATCGGGAGGTGCCGGTGCAGTTGCTGGCGCGCAACCCGGATGAGGTCGCCGTTTCCGGCATCGAGGCCGGCGTCACCGTCGCGCTGGCGGATCCAGAAAAGCAGGACGCCCAAAAACAAGGAACATGAAGAAACGCGTTCTGATTTCCGCATTCGTGATCGCGTTGCTCGGCGCCCTGGCCTGGGGCGGGATGCGTGTGATCCAACTGACATCTCCGGAAGACCGCGATGAAATTCCGACCACGCGCGTGCGGAAGGGAAAGGTGACCATCAGCGTTTCGGCCCGCGGTGAACTGCAAGGCGGAAATTCCGAAGTGCTGACCGCGCCCATGGCCGGCGGCGACTTGCCGATCACGTACCTCCGGGAACCGGGCGAGATGGTGAAACCCGGCGACACCGTGGTCGAGTTCGACACAACCACCCAGGAATTCAATCTGCGCGAAGCTCAGGCGGATCTGGCGGAAGCCGAGCAGCAGGTGATCAAGGCCCAGGCGGATGCGGAATGGACACTGGAAGAAGCGCGCTATCAGACGCTCTCAACAGCGGCGGATGTGAAGCTCGCGGAACTGGAAGTCCGGAAGAATCCCATCCTGGCGGCGGTCGCCGCAAAGCAGAACGAGATCGCCCTGCAAGCGGCCAAGAACAAGCAGGCGCAGGCCGAAAAAGACTTCAACAACAAGAAAGCCACGGCCGACGCCGGAGTTGCGATCCAGAAAGCCGCCGTGGATAAATCGCGGGTGCTCGCGGAGCAGGCACAGAAGCAGATCGACAGCATGGTCCTGAAGGCCAAGACAGCAGGATATGTGAACGTCCAGCAGAACAGCAACCAAAACACTCTGTATTACGGCCAGCAGCTTCCGGATTTTCATGTCGGGGACGCCGCGCGCGGCGGCCAGGCCGTCGCGCAGATCCCGGACATGAGCAACTGGGAGGTGAGCGCCAGCATCCCGGAGCTCGATCGCGGCCACCTTGCTCCCGGACAGAAAGTGACGATCCGGGCGGCCGCGATTCCGGGCCGCGACTTTCGCGGGCATGTGAAGAGTCTCGGCGGCACTTCCGGATCCGCCTGGGACCGGCGGTTCGAGTGCCGCATCGCGCTGGACGAAACCGGCCCGGAGCTGCGTCCTGGAATGACTTCGAATATCCGGATCACCGTGGAATCGCTGGACGATGTTCTGTGGACGCCCTCGCAGGCATTGTTTGAAAGCGACGGGCGCGCATTCGTGTACGTAAAAACGCCGCAGGGTTTTGTGCCGCGCGATGTGACGCTGGTGCGGCGCAGCGAGAGCCAGGCCGTGATCGCCGGGATCGCCGAAGGTGAGCAGGTGGCGCTTTCCAGTCCCGACCAGAGCAAGGCTGCAAAAGCCTCGCCATCCGGCGGCGTGATGAAGGCGCTCACCAAGTGATCCTTTTTTCCGACTTCGGTCAAGCGTTCGGGAATTTGCGCGCTCAGAAGACTCGCACGTTGCTTACCGCCCTGGGAATCGTATTCGGCGTGGGCTCGGTGATCGGCATGATGGCGATCGGGGCCGGTGCGCGCGAGGAATCGCTGCGCTTCATCGAGCAGCTTGGCGTGCGAAATATCCTGATCGACTCCCGCCCGGCCATGAGCCAGGAAGAACTGCAACAGCGCCGCCGTTCCTCGCCTGGGCTTTCCGAACGGGACGTGCGTATTTTGCAGGCAAATATCGATTCCGTGGAACTGATGTCCGCGCGCCGGACGCTGCATCCTTCCGCTGCGTTGCCGAAGCCGGCCAAGGATGTCCCGGACCTCTATGGGGTCCGGCCTTCCTACAGCGCGATCCACAGCCTGCAATTCGCCGAAGGCCGGTTTTTCGACGAATCCGACGATGACCGCAGCGCTCTGGTATGCGTTTTGGGGGAAACCGCCAAAGTGAACATGCTGGGCTACGATCCGGCGGTCGGGAAGTTTGTAAAAGTCAACGACACGTGGCTGGAGGTGGTGGGCGTCCTCAAGGAGCAGCTTATGGCCGGCGCGCAGAGCAGCGGGGGCGCGATGCAGGACGTCAACAATATCATTTACATCCCGGCCAACACATTCCAGTACCGGTTCTGGGACCGCAGCGCGAACATGCGCGACGAACTGGACGGCATCGAGCTTCGCCTGCGCCCGGAGGCCAACAGCATCGAGGTGGCCAAAGTTGTGACGGCCATCCTGAATTCGACACATCACAACACTCAAGACTTCACCGTCACGATCCCGGCCGCCCTGCTCGCGCAGCAGCAACGCACGCAGAAGATATTCACGTATGTGATGGTGGCGATCGCGGCCATATCGCTGCTGGTGGGCGGCATCGGGATCATGAATATCGTGCTGGCGACGGTGCTCGAACGGACGCGCGAGATCGGCATCCGGCGCTCGGTGGGGGCCCGGCGTTTCGATATCGTGCGGCAGTTCCTGACCGAGTCGGTCCTGATCTCGGCCGGCGGAGGACTGCTGGGGATCGCATTCGGGTTCTTCCTGGCCTGGCTGATCGCGCGCACCGCGGAGTGGAAAACCATTGTGACCACCGTTTCGGTGGTGGTCGCTTTTGGCGTCTCCGTGGCAGTGGGTGTGTTGTTCGGCGTGTACCCTGCGGTTAAGGCTTCGCGCATTCATCCTATCGAAGCGCTACGCTATGAGTAGCTGTCCCGCGGCGGGCGCGCGGGCGTCTTCATCATTCTTAATTCAAATAACCAGCCCGCGCGCTCCGGATTTGCGGGCTGTGTTTGGTTCGCAAGCGGCGACAGGAGTCGCTCAGAGCCGCTTGCTTCCGCGAGCGGCTCTGGAGTGCCCGCGCGTTACGCGCCGCGTCGGCAAGGGGTTTCGCCACGCGCTGCTGGAAGCGCGAAAGTTTTGAAACGTTCCCGGTGGGCGCCTAGTCCATCGTTGCAGAAAGGCTCCTGTGAAGACTTCCGAGATTCTGAAGGCGTGGCGGCTCATTTTGAACGGACAGCGCCCTTCGCTTTCCATTGAGATTACGCGGGAGTGCCCGCTCCGCTGCCCCGGCTGCTATGCCTACGAGGAGGGGCACCTGGGCGGCGGAGTGACTCTGCGCGGTCTTCGCGACCGCAAGGGCCAGGAACTGATCGACGGCGTATTGGAAATCGTGGACCGCCTCAAGCCGTTGCACCTTTCGCTGGTAGGGGGCGATCCGCTGGTGCGCTATCGCGAGCTGGAAACGCTGGTTCCACTTCTGGCCGCCCGAGGAGTTCATGTGCAGATCGTTACCAGCGCCTTTCGAGCATTCCCCCGCGAATGGGCATCGCTGCCTCATCTGAACGTCGTGGTCTCGATCGACGGGCTCCCGCCGGAACACGACGTCCGGCGCGCCCCGGCGACCTACGATCGCATCCTGAAGAGCATCGCCGGCCAGAAGATCACCATCCACTGCACCGTCACCGGACAGATGATGAAACGGCCAGGCTATTTGCGGGAATTCCTCGAATTCTGGCATCCGCGCGGCGAGATCCGCAAGGTCTGGTTCAGCCTGTTCACGCCTCAGGTGGGCGATCAACTCCCGGAAATCCTGGATCCGCGCGAGCGCCGGCAGGCGATCGCGGACATGTTGGAGCTGCGGCGGCGATTTCCCAAGCTGGACATGCCCGAAGCCCTAATCCACCAGTTCGCTGCGCCGCCGCACAGCCCTCGTGAGTGTGTGTTCGCGCAAACCACCCAGACCATTTCAGCGGATCTCGAAACCAAGATCGTCCCCTGCCAGTTCGGTGGAAATCCGGATTGCGCTTCGTGCGGATGCATCGCCTCGATGGGACTGGCAGCCGTAGCAGCGCATAAACTAGCGGGCTTTCTCCCGGTTGGCGCGATTTTCAAGGCGTCCCTGAGGATCGGCCAAGCCCGAAGCAAGACTTCGGCGCCAGCCGCGGAGAAACCGCTTCGTGTGCTGCCGTAGTACGAGGCGGCGCAAGCTTTCAGAGGCTGCTGCAAACTCAATGATCCGCTCGATGACTCTTGCGGCCGCGAATCAGCAGCGTGCGTTCTCAATTGCATCACGCCGCGACAGAGATGGAGCGGGCCTCCCGCCATTTTTCAGCAGCCTCTTTCAGCCTGCCGCATCGCCACTCCGATCGGACCAATGCCGCCAGCCAAACCCATGATTTTCGTAGAGCGGGAAGCCCGATACACCAGATCGAGCGGCTCGCGAGAATACAGCGTGTGGGAATGCAGGGATATCCCCGCGCGGAAGGCTTGCGCGGAGAATCCGGGCGACCACTGGAAAAGGATCGCGGGGGTCTTCATGGCTCCAGCTTGGGCCGATCCGCTGAAGTTCGGATGTACGCTCGATGACTTTCTAATGAAACACTTTCGACTGGGAATGTTTTAAGCGCGGCGGGCTTGGGCTTGTGGGCCAAACGCCGCTTCAGGAGCGCTCCGCAAACCTCTCATCCTGGCTAAGCGTTTCGAGCAGTTTCCTCATGTCGTCGGCGTGCTGTTCTTCCTTCGCCAGGATCTGTTCCAGGACCACGCGGCTGGTGGGATCGTCATTGGCCAGGTAGCGGATGATCTCGTTGTAGGATTCAACCGCGATCCTCTCGGCCACCAGGTCCTCCCGGACCATGTCCAGAAGGGACTTGCCCGCGACGTACTGGGAGTGGCTGCGAGTCGCCAGCCCTTCCGGGTTGAGGTCGGGTTCGCCGCCAAGCTGAGTGATCCGTTCGGCCACCAGATCGGCGTGGCTCTGCTCCTCCTTGGCATGTTCCAGGCACTCTTGGGCGATCGCCTGCGCATGGATGCCTGTGGCCATGTAGTAATGCCGCATGTAGCGCAGCACGCACACGATCTCGGTCGCCAGGACCTCGTTCAGAATGCGGATCACAGCTTGCCGGTCCGCGAGGTAGCTGCTCGTGACGGCGCCCTGCTCCATGTGCTGCCGGGCGCGCCGGCGGAGTTCCTGTATGTCAGTCAGAAAGGGATGGCGCTTTTCGTCTGAGATGTTCACAGCCATGCTTCCGGTTTCTCCTTTCCAGGTGCTCCAGCAGTGAGCACCTATGTGAGATACCGGAAACGCGCCCGCCGCTTCGTTGAAAATTCCCTTGGAGCCGAAACTACAATAGAGACGTGGGCGACTTCCGGTTACAGGCTTCGGGCAAACGATGAGGGCCAGTGCGCTCGCCGGCAAAACGGCTCCACAGCCGCTTCTGGTAAACGTTCCCAGGCTCATTACGGCGTATTATTCCGATGGCCCCGATCCCTTGGTTCCCGCGCAGAGGGTGGCGTTCGGGACATCGGGACATCGCGGATCTTCCTTCGACAAGGCTTTCAATGAAGCCCATATTCTGGCCATCGCGCAGGCGATCTGCCTATATCGGAGGGCTCAGGGCATCGACGGGCCCCTGTTTCTGGGAGCGGATACGCACGCCCTCTCCGAGCCGGCCTCGACCACAGCGCTGGAAGTGCTGGCCGCTAACGGCGTGGAGGTGATGATCGCCAAAAACGCCGAATATACGCCCACGCCCGCGATTTCCCACGCGATCCTCACATATAACCGCGAGCGCACCAGGGGGCTGGCCGACGGAATCGTAGTGACGCCGTCCCACAATCCGCCTCGCGACGGCGGTTTCAAATACAATCCGCCCAACGGCGGACCGGCGGATTCGGCCACCACCGGATGGATCGAAGCGAAAGCCAACGAGTTCCTCGAATCCGGACTCAAGGAAGTGAACCGGATTCCGTTTGAAAAAGCCCTGCGGGCTCCCACGACCCACCACCACGACTTCCTGGACGCCTACACGCGGGATCTGGTGAACGTGATCGACATGGAAGCGATCCGGGGCGCCAATATCAGCATGGGAGTCGATCCCCTGGGCGGCGCGGGAGTCCACTATTGGGCGCCTATCGCCGAACGCTATGGCTTGAACCTCACCGTAGTCAACGAGACGGTGGACCCCACGTTTCGCTTCATGACGCTGGATTGGGATGGCCAGATTCGCATGGATCCCTCCTCGCCCTATGCGATGCAGCCCCTGATCGGCCTGAAAGACCGGTTCGATGTCGCGTTCGCCTGCGACACCGATCATGACCGCCACGGAATCGTGACCAGAAGCGCGGGGCTGCTGCCGCCCAATCATTATCTCTCCGTGGCCATTTTCTACGTGTTCCAGCACCGCCCCCAATGGAGTTCCCAGGCCGCTGTCGGAAAAACGCTGGTCAGCAGCCAGATGATCGACCGCGTCACGGCGAAGCTCGGCCGGAGGCTGCACGAGGTGCCGGTGGGATTCAAGTGGTTCGTGGATGGGATGCTGGATGGCTCGCTGGCTTTCGCCGGGGAAGAGAGCGCCGGCGCATCCTTTGCCCGAAAAGACGGCGGCGTGTGGACCACCGACAAGGACGGCATTACGGCGGCGCTGCTGGCGGCGGAGATTACGGCGCGTATGAATCGCGATCCCGGGGAAATCTATCGCGACCTGACGCGCGAATTTGGCGAACCCGCGTACCACCGCATCGAGGCTCCCGCCACGCGCGAACAGAAAGAGATGCTGAAAACACTGTCCCCGCGGCAGGTCCGCTCCACCGTTTTGGCGGGCGAGAAGATCCAGGCCATCCTGACGAAGGCGCCCGGCAATGGAGCGCCCATCGGCGGGCTGAAAGTAGTGGCCGCAAACGGCTGGTTCGCCGCGCGCCCGTCGGGCACCGAAAACATCTACAAAATTTACGCCGAGAGTTTTCGGGGGAACGATCATCTCCGGCGGATTCTGGAAGAAGCGCAAGCTATGGTCAGCGACGCGCTGGCCCCCGCGCCGGCGCCGGCCCGATGAGCGAACGAATGCGAAACTCGCGGCGGCAGACTTCCCGCAAGCCGAAATCCAGAAGGCCAAAGTCGATCCTGGTGATCGACGTCGGAGGGACGAACGTCAAGGTACGAGTGAACACGGATCCGCAAGAGCGGAAAATTCCCTCGGGATCGGAAATGACGCCGCGCAAAATGGTGCGGGAAGTCAAGCGAGCCACCCAGGATTGGAAGTTCGACGCCATCGCGATCGGCTATCCGGGACCGGTGCTTCAAGAGCGGCCCTTGCGCGAGCCGCGGAACCTGGGCGGCGGATGGGTGGGCTTCGATTTCCACAAAGCGTTCGGGCATCCCGTCAAGGTGATCAACGACGCGGCCATGCAGGCGATCGGAAGTTATCAAGGCGGCCGCATGCTGTTTCTCGGCTTGGGCACAGGACTGGGATCGGCTATGGTGGTCGACGGAATCCTGGAACCGATGGAGCTGGCGCATCTTCCCTACAAGAAAGGCGGAAAGACCTACGAGGACTATGTCGGGGTCCGCGCACTGAAGAAATTCGGCAAGAAGAAGTGGCGCCGCCACGTCCTGGACGTGGTGGAGCGGCTGAAGAACGCTCTGGGGCCGGAATACGTTGTACTGGGCGGCGGCAACGCCAAGCACTTGGCGAAGCACCTGAAGGACTTTCCCCCGGGGACGCGGCTGGGAGATAACCGGAACGCGTTCTTGGGCGGCTTTCGTCTATGGGCGTCTTCTGAAGCTCGCGGTGGGGCAGGCTTACCGCCTGCGCGCCGGTTTGTAACCGGTGCAACGGGACGCTAGCTCGCGAGAGTATCGGCGAGATCTTGCAGGTGCGGATAACACCGGAAGCAGTTCAGGATCTTCATGCGATCCACCGGTTTCACCAGGTAGGCGATCCGCCGGATTCCGAACTCCCGGCTTAGAATTTCCCGCTCAGCTTCCGAGCCGGTCACGATGCAAAATGGCATCCGGTCCGAGCCCGGCACCTGCCGCAGCACCTCGATTCCGGTCAGCTTGGGCAGATTCAAATCAAGAAAGATCAGATCCTGGCGTGGCACGCCGGCGTATTTTCCCCGTCCCAGCAGGAATTCCCGCGCTTGCTCGCCGTCGCAGACCACGGAAAGATTGCAGTGGATGCCGGTTTGATCCAACACCATTCTCAGCCAGTGGATATCAGCCTCATTGTCGTCCGCCACGAGCATGCGGAGCAGACGCGTGGCGGGTTTTCCCTTCCTGGCTCCTTGAATTCGAGTTTCCCGGCTGGTGGTCACAGTCCTAAGCACACGCGCTTCCTTCGCAGTTGTGATCGTGTCCGAAGCCCTGCCTTTCATCGCGATTTCCAGGCGATCGGCTGCTCAATTGCCCGCTCATTTGTTTCGCCTACAGCAACACGTACCGCAACGTGCACGGGCTTTGCCAAACCTAAGTTCATGCGTTTCAGTGCCATCGGTCTGCACACCCGGAAGATTCTGCCTTGAATGTGCGCATCCGGCGCTGTTTTGGCATAGCAGGCAGCGCCCAGACGCGAACAAGCAACTCAAAAACCGGCCGCCCTTTCCTGCATGGCAGTCTGCAAATCCTGCAACCGGCTGCCCGCAAAACCATGATTTGCAAGGTTCGATCTATGGCCGTCCGCGTGCATCATCGGACGCGTGCCCACAAGACGGTTGGAGGAGTAATGACAAGGGAAGAATACGGTGAGATCTACCAGGCGGCGCGGGAGCGAACCATTCGTTTCCTGCTTTCGCGGGGCGTAGCGCCGGGACTGGCCCCGGATATCGCGCAGTCCGCCTGGTTGCGGGGCTGGGAGAGGCTGTCGCAGCTCCGGGATCCCCAGATGATTGTGACCTGGGTGAATTCCATCGCGCTCAATCACTACAGACGCGTCATCCGAAGCGAACGCCTGCACCAGGAACTGCAACAGTCCGCGCAAGCGAAGACCTCGTTGAACTTGGCGGCGATTGACGTCGCGCAAATTTTGCGCGCTTGCCGCCCGCCGGAACGGCAACTGCTGGAAGCGCAGATGTGTGGAATCACGGCCAAGGAAATTGCGCGCGAACAGGGCCTGACGGAAACGGCGGTTCGAATTCGCTTCCTGAGGGCTCGCAGATCGGCCCGCAGAGCTCTGGAAAGGCGAAGCAGAAAACTGAGTATGAGGACTGCGGCAAAGCAAATCGCCGCCTGAGTATGAAAGGAGAAGAGGTGACGTTATGCTCAATTGGGCGTTGTTGTTTTTCGTAGTGGCGATCATAGCGGCCATTTTCGGGTTCACAGGAATTGCCGTCGCCGCCGCCGGCGTTGCGAAGATCTTGTTCTATTTATTCCTGGTGCTCTTCGTGATTTCCCTGATCGCCGGCCTGGTCAGACGAGCCTGAGGGCAATCACAGGAAGCACGTGCGCGTCCTGAGCGAACGCGCGTTTTCGGGCACCAATGGCGCCAGACCTCCCGTGGATCTGGCGCCGCTTTCTGTTTTCGCCTACCGCCCTTCGGTATGCTGGGGCTGCCGCAACCCCGCTCCCGCGACCTTCGCCCACTCATCGGCGCGGGTCTGGGCTTCCTCTCGGGCGATGCCGTAGCGCTCCTGAAGCCTGCCGATCAGGCTTGTCGCGCTCACCCGCGATCCTGTCCACATCGTCGTCAGTGAGTTTGCCCCACTGCCGCTGCGAACGTAATGAGTCAGATCGGTAAACCGCCTGCTTCCGAACGGGTAATACTCCATATCGTGGATGATGGCGCCGCCGTAAGCACAGGCGTGCGCCATACGCAGGTCTTCCGCGCTTGCCGCGGGGAGGCGTTTTAGCAGCAGCGGCCGAAGGTCGGTCTCCCACGCTGCGTCGATGATCGCTTCATGCGTGAGGACCGAGTGGGCCATCCCCGGCGCAGCGCAACAGCACAGAAAATCGGCGCAGGCGAGAATAGGACGCAAAACGCCTCCATTTGGGAGAGGAACGGAAAAAACGGAATGCTACGGCCTAGCAGCATTGGGGGGAGACTTGCGAGTGGCAGCGATCTTTTCCAGGTTCCTTGCGGCGTCGGCCTGGGCCTGCTCGAACTGCTTTTGCAGCGCCTCCAGCTCCGATTCCGGCAGGGTCTCCATGTTGACCAGCTCGGTTCGGGCCGGCGTGATCGCGCGGATCAGTTCGTTGAGCTTGAGCTGAATCACGCGGGTTTCGCGGTTCTGCGTATTTTGGATCAGAAAAACGATCAGGAACGTCGCGATGGTCGTGCCCGTGTTGATGACCAGTTGCCAGCTGTCGGAATAGTTCGCCAATGGGCCTGAAGCGCCCCACGCCACGACCACCACGACGGCGGTGAAGAAGGCCCAGGGCGAGCCTGCGGCAGCCGCGGCCGCGTGTGCGAAATTTGTGAAGCGGTCCGCGAAACTCCAGGGAGGCGGCTCGCTGCTCCGGCGCGCCGCCTCCCGCTCCATCCGCTTACGGGGCGATTTCATCCGTCTGGATTCTGCGCCCGGCACTCATGAGCGGGTCGATTCGCTATACGCGCGGCGTCCAGCATCCACGGCGGCTCGCACGGCTTCGGTTTCCCGCACGATGCGCCGGGTGCCTTGGCGCAGAGCTTCCGCCGCGGCGTCCGCTGCCTCGCTTCCGCGCCGGCGCACGTAATCGGCGCCCTCTCCCGCGCGCTCCCGGATCCGCTCACGCAGTTTCTCGCCGGACCTTGGCGCCAACAGCATCCCGAGCCCGATGCCTGCTCCAAGCCCGGTCAAAAATCCGATCATCCGATTCATTGGATCTCCTTTACTTCGTGCCTTCTGATTTCTTTTCCGCCGGCGAGTAGCGATTCAGCAGAGCAATCAGGTTCTGAGCCGCGGGAGGCGGCGGAACAGCGGCATCCACGATCTCCCGATTCGTCAGCTTCTTGCCGTACAGGCCGCGATTGGCGTCTTCATCCTGGCGCAATGTCGCTCCCTGGAGCGAGATCCCGGCAAATGCGCCGCGGGACCGCGACCAGGAGAGAATCTCGGCAGTCAGTTTCGCGTCGGTTTGCGCCGTGGCCGAGCGGCCCACTGGGCCAGCCGCAACTTCTCCCTCTCCCCCGAGCGTGAACTGGCTGGAGAGCAAGCGGTTCGCTCCGCGCTCGTTCATCACCAGCAGGATCACGTCGGTTTCCGAGCCTCCGATCTGAAATCCGACGCTGCCGCCTTCCACGCGGATCGCGCCGGGAGCCGACCATTGGCCGGTTTTTTCGCGGCAGGATAGGAAACCCTTGCCGTACTTCGCGCCGACGATAAAAGCGCCCTTCTTCAAGCCCGGCACAATCGCGATGCAGTGAGCCCTATCCAGCAAATCCCGCGGAATGCCTTTATCCGGCGTATCCATCACTTCCTGGAACACGGTTGCGGCGTCTTGCAGCCGCTCCGTGTCTTTTTCGTCCGCCATCAGCCGGCTGGCGGAAAAGGGGAAAACGGCTGCCGCGGAGATCAGGACGGCCGCAGCCGGCAAAGGTCGAATCTTGGGCATAAAAACCTCCGCCCGAAAGGGCAGCAACTGAAGTGCCAGCGACGCCAGGCCGCGCGCGATACCAAGCCTCCAAGAATCAACCATGCCGGTCCGGCAAATTTGTAGCGCGCGAAGAATTTTCCGTGCTCCACGCCGCGGATTCCCGGTGCGTCCGGCCCTGAAACACTCTTCCAGGACAAAGCATCATGTTCAAGAGCGTTGCTGACCAACTCGTGTTTCCGATTGGATGGCGCGCGATTCGTCCAATCGCGCTTCAGTGCTTGTAAGCACAAATAAGAATGGCGAGCTTACATAAGGTCCGGGTGTTGATCGTAGACGACGATGAAGATCAGCGCTCGTTGCTCGCAGAAATGACCGATTCCCTGGGCTTTGCCGCGGCGACCGCGTGCGACGGCCAGGATGCACTCGATCAGCAGGCCGAAAATCCCGCCGACGTCATTCTTACCGATCTGGTCATGCCCCGGATGGACGGTTTCGAGTTGCTCAGGACGCTTGCGGCCGGGGGCGATCGCACGCCGACCATCGTGCTCACCGGTATCGGGGGCATCGAACAGGGAATTTCGGTAGTTCACGATCTGCAAGCTTTCTGGTTCCTGGAAAAGCCGGTCCAGCCGGCCATCTTGCGGGCGCTGCTGGAGAGAGCCGTCACGCAGAAGCGGCTGATTGAGGAGGCCAGCCTCCTCAACCGGGAATTGAGCCACCGCGGCGTGCTGGGGGAGATTGTCGGCGGTTCCGCGGCGATGCGCCAGGTGTACTCATTGATCCGCCAAGTGGCGCCCACATCGGCCTCGGTGCTGATCACAGGCGAAAGCGGTACCGGGAAGGAACTGGTAGCCCGCGCCATCCATCGCTTGAGCCCCCGGGCTGCCAATCCTTTCATCGCGATCAACTGCGCGGCCATGCCGGAGACGCTGATCGAGAGCGAGTTGTTCGGGCACGAAAAGGGCGCCTTTACAGGAGCCGTCGAGCGGCACGCCGGCTGTTTTGAGCAGGCCCACGACGGGACCGTGCTGCTGGACGAGATCGCGGATATGCCGATCGGAACTCAGGCCAAACTGCTGCGGCTCTTGGAGGACAGCAGGGTCCGGCGGCTCGGCGGAAAAACTGAGCTCCCGGTGAACGTCCGCGTGATCGCCGCAACCAACTGGTCCCCGGAACGGGCCCTGAAGGACAACAGGCTCCGGGAGGATCTGTACTACCGTCTGAACGTTTTTCACATCGCCCTGCCGCCTTTGCGCGAGCGGAAAGAAGACATCCCGGACATTTGCGAAGCCATCCTTTCCAATCTCAACAAGAAACACAATTGTCACGTCTCCGGCCTGGATCCGGAGGTGACCGAGCTGTTCCAGCAAGCCACCTGGCCCGGCAATGTGCGCCAGCTTCGGAATGTGCTCGAACGGGCCGTAATCGTCGCATGCCAGGGCACCGTCCATCCCGAACACCTGCCGCCCGACCCGTACCTGGGCAACGGCGCTCCGGCGCCGGTCAGAGTCGCCGACGATCAATCGCTCCGGATCCAGGTGGGCCCCCCCATGAGCGAAATTGAGCAACAGTACATCGACCTGGTGCTGAAGCACACCAACAACAACAAAACACGCGCCGCGCAGATTCTGGGAGTCAGCCTTCGCACGCTTCAGAACCGCGTACGGAGCTCGATCGAGAAAGAGAAGCGCCCCGCACCGGTCGCGAGTTGAGGCGCTTCTTGGCGCGGTAGCCTCGCTCCTGCGAAACGTGAACATATCCGTGCGGAAAATGAAAGCAGCCGGTCAAAGAAGGACCGGTAGCGGCGCAGAACTTGCCGCAAGTCTCCTAGCGATGTTGCAGAACCCGGGTATCGAGCACGTGCTCCAAGAGCGCACGATAGCATTGCATCGCCTTCCGCAGATCCTCCGTGGACGCGGCGCCCTGCGCATCGCGCATCGCGATCCCGTGCGCCGCACGGTAGTCCTGAACGACTCCCGGATGATTCACGGATAGATCTTCGGCCCGCTGCTCGAAATCGGTCATCGGGTACCCGCAGGCCCGCATCGCTTCCGGGATCAGCACATCGGCGTGCGCGACGGCGTCATGCGGGTCATCCACAAAGCGCTCCTGTACCGCCTTCCATCGCGCGCCGAAGCGGTCGCATTCCTCGCGCGTCAAATGTCGGATCGGGTATGTCTCGACGCGTTTTTGGCGTTCTGCCAGAACCGCTGCGGCTCGCCGGGTGCTCCGCTCGTGTTGGATCGCCCGGTCATATTCGGGCCCGAACTGCCGTTTCAGTTTCCGGGTTCTTTCCCGTTCCATCAGGGCCCACGCGGCGATCCCGATTGCCACGATCGCGATGATCCAAATAATCGCATTCACCGCACTCATACAGCTCTCCCGCCCATGAGCGGTGCAGGCTGTTTGCCAATCGCCAAGGACTTTGATTTTTCAATTCAGGGGCGCGCAATTATGGCCAGGAGGGGACCCGCTTAGGCCCAGGCAACGTATGCGCGAAACACGCAAGAACTGCGCGCCCCCGTCCGGAAAGATTTATCGAGTGGGCGATTGTTGGCCCCGGCCGCCTCTCCCCCCGCGGCCGCTATCACGGCTGCCCCGGTCTGGAGCCAGACCAGTCGGCACCCCCGGCTTGGCGCCCTTCGAAAGAAGATAATCCACCACGGACTGCATTTTGAGCGCCTTGGCGGCGTCTAGTGCGGTGCGGCCATCGGTGTTGGGGAGATTGATGTCGGCCCCTTGTTCGACTGCGAGTTTCACGGTTTCCAGCGTCCGGGCCTCGCGATCCGCCCGGTCCAGTTCCACCCAGGGGCTGGTGCGAAGCATTCCGACCGCGGCCATCACCGCGTTAACGGTTTCCTGCCGTTTGACGGCTCCGAACCCTTGTTCCGCCATCCAGTCCGCATGATGCACGAACTTCGGGTCGGCGCCATGCTCGACCAGCATCCGCATGATGTTCGGCTCAGTAAATCGCGCGGCGAGCCAGTAGGGAGTTGCCCCGACCAACTGCGGATCGAAATGGAAATCGTCGGAGGAGCGCCGCGTCGGCGTGAACGTTTTCAGCGGAAAATTCGGATCGGCATGATGATCGAGCAACGCCGCCACCATTTTCTCGTCGCGGCGCAGGATCGCTTCATGCAGCGCCGTAAAACCATTCCAGGCGAGATTCGGATCCGCGCCTTTGTCAAGCAGGAACAGCACCAGATCCGTAAAACCCGAGTGCGCAGCGAGCGTGGTCGCGCTCACACCCCAGGCGTCCGTGTCATTCACGTTGGCCCCGGCCGCGACCAGCAGTTTCGCGGATTCCAGATCGCCCACGCGCGCCGCAAACATCAGAGCCGTGTCGCTGCCATGCGGGATAGTCAAGTTATACGGAAGATACCCGTGCGGCGGAACAGCCATCACTTCGTTGTAAACATCGGAACGGGCATGAAGATTCGCGCCATGCGCGAGCAGTACTTTCACCGCCTCGGGATGCTTCTGGGAAGCCGCCCACATCAGAGCCGTCTGACCGCGAGTGCCATGCGCGTTGGGATTGCCGCCCTTAGAGAGCAGCAATTCGACCACCTGCGGGTAGCCGGAACGCGCAGCGACCATAACGGGCGTTTCCCCGGAGATCAGCGCCGCGTTCGGGTTCGCGCCCGCATCCAGGAGCCGCTTCACGATCGCCGCATTGCCGTTCTGGCTTGCGTTCCAAAGCGGCGTCGCGCCGAGATCATTGGCGGCATTCGGTTTGGCGCCCGCCCGAAGCAGCAGGTCCGTGCTCTCCAGGTCATCGCGATACGCCGTCCAGTGGAGCGCGGTAGTTCCGTCGGCTTCGGCGCCGTTCGGATCGGCTTTCTTCTGAAGCAGCGCGCGCAGCGCTTCTTGGTCGTTCCGCTTGGCGGCCTCCACCAGCGGCGGATGCCCACTATCGGCGCCCAGAAACACTGTTGCTACGCCCGCGAGAATGAGGAGCTGCCAACGCCGCGTCATGTTGTCCGCCTAAACGCCGGAAAGTGTGTCGACCGGGAGCTTGCCGGTGCTGCCGCCAACCTTCTCCACCGGATACCCCATCTTGTCCATGATGGTCAGCAGCAGATTCGCCTGGGAAGGACGGTCCGTGTACTTCAGATGGCGGCCGCCCTTGAGCGTTCCGGATCCGCCGCCGACCAGCATCTGCGGCAGATTCTCGCCCGAATGTCCGTTGCTGTTGGAAATCCCCGCGCCGTACAGGATGATCATGTGGTCGAGCAGCGATCCATCGCCGTCCGGAGTGGCCTTCAGCTTGGCCAGATACTTCGAGAACAGCTCGGCGTGATACCGGTTGATCTTCGACATCTTCTCGATCAGCTCCGGAATGTTGTTGTGATGCGAGAGCGGATGGTGCGCTTCCGGCACGCCGATCTGCGGATACGGCCGCGGGCTCTGCTCCTTGCTGATCATGAAGGAAACCACGCGCGTCAAGTCGGATTGCAGCGCGAGCAGCTTCAAATCGAACATGAGCGCCAGATGGTCTTCGAACACCGGCGGCGCGCCCGGAGGTTGATCGAGCGCGGGAAGTTCGAGGTTGCTCTGCCGCTCGGCCATCTGGATGCGCCGCTCCACATCGCGCACCGCGTCCGTGTATTCGTTTACCTTCGCCTGATCCTGCGCGCCCAACTCCTGCTTCAGGCTCGCCAGCTTGCCGGTAACCGAATCGAGGATGCTTTTAGACTGGAGCAGGCGTGCCTGACGCGCCGCGCGATCCGTGGTGCCGCTGTCTCCGAACAGTTTTTCGAAAACCGTCCGCGGGTTCCAGTCCATCGGCAGCGGCTGCGTGGGGCTGGCCCAGCACAGCGTATCCAGATACGCGCAACTCAGGTTGCCCGTACAGGCCCCGGCGTTGGCCGGCAAATCCATGCAGATTTCCAGCGTCGCCAACTGGGTTTCTTTGGCGAAATGGCGGCCGAGCATCTGGTCGATGGAGACATCGGCGATAATTTCAATCTCGTTCCGTCCCCCGCGCGGCGTGCCGGTGAGGAATGATCCGGAGGCTCCGGCATGGATGTAATTCCAGCTTGCCCGGATGCCGGAGAAGACGACCATCTGGTCCTTGAAAGGCGCCAGCGGCTCCATGATCGGAGCCAGTTCCATGGCCGCGCCTTCGCCCTTCGGAGTCCAGTATTCCATGGCCATTCCGTTGGGCGTGTAGAATGCCTGGAAACGCCGCGGCGGCGCCACAGCGGCGCGCAGCGGAGGCAGCATGGCGTCCAGGAACGGCAGGGCCAGCGTAGTGCCGATCCCCTTCAGGACCGTGCGGCGCGGCAACGACTTGGTGAGAAAGGCCATCGTGTCCTTCTCCTTAGTACTTAATTCTAACCGATTTAGCTACAGCCGATGGGGGGATCCAGCGCCCTGTGATATTGCGGATGATATGATGTCTTAGATGTCTTATACGATGTGAGGCTGGTGCTCGACACCGACGTCGTGGTCGCGGCCATGCGAAGCCCCGTCGGCGCTTCCGCGACGATTTTACGGGCTTCGCGGGAAGAGCAGACCAGCATGAACCAGTTCGTCACAACCGCCGTAGCGGAAAAGGTCTCCGCATTGGAAACCGCGCGCTTCTTTGCGGACCGGAAGGCGCGCGCGGATTTCAAGGCTTTCGACAAGATCATGAAGCGAAAAGGGGGAAAGCCGCCCCGCCCGGGCGACGAGCTGCCGGGCTGAGCGCGCATCCAAGCAAACCGTGGGGCCCTCTACTTGACAATCAAGTGAAGTAGGCCCATACTTGGCCTGAGGTTCACTAGGATGTCAAGTGAAGCGGACGGCGACCGGATGGCGCTGCTGCAAGGCACACTCGACCTGATCGTGCTGCGGACGCTGAAAACCTTGGGACCGCAGCACGCCTACGCGATTGCGACGCGTGTCCAGCAGGTTTCCGAGGATCTGTTGCATCTCAATCAGGGCACTCTCTACCCAGCCCTGGTGCGCCTGGAGCAGCAAGGCCGCATCAAGGGATCCTGGGGCAAAACCGAAAGCAATCGGGAAGCGAAGTTTTACGCGATCACCAAGGCGGGCGAAAAGGCGCTGGCCGAAGAAACGGCACGCTGGCGGCGCATGTCCGGCATAGTCGAGAAGCTGCTGTCTGAAGGAGCGTAAGACGTGCGGCGATTCCTGGCACGGTTCTCTAACCTGGCCCTCCGCGGCAGCGCAGAGCGCGAGATGAATCGCGAGATTGAATCTCATCTGGCCCTCCTTCAGGAAGAATTCGAGAGCCGCGGGATGACTCCGCAGGAGGCGTATCGCGCCGCCAAGCGCGCCTACGGCGGCGTCGCGCAATCCAAAGAACTGCACCGCGAAGCACGGACGTTCATCTGCATCGAGCAGTTCGTTAAGGACATCCGCTTCAGCATCCGCCAGCTTCGCCGCAGCCCCGGATTTACTTTGACCGCGATCGGCGTGCTGGCCCTGGGAATCGGCGCGAATCTCGCGATCTTCTCGGTGGTCAATTCCGTGCTGCTGACGCCGCTGCCGGTTCCCGACCCGGACCGCTTCGTCGTCTTGATGAACACTTCGGATGAAGGCGACAGCCCCGGAGCATCGCCGGCAAACTTCGTCTACTGGCGAGCGCAGGCGAACGTGCTGCAAGATGTTTCAGCGGTGAGCATCGGCGCGATGAACTACACGGGCGGCGAGATCCTCGAACAGTGGCAGTCGGCTCGGGTCTCTGAGAACGCCTTCCGCGTCTTCGGAATACCCGTCATCCACGGGCGTGGCTTCACTCCGGAAGAGGATCTCCCCAACGGCGCTCGCGTTGCGGTGATCAGCGCGAATTTGTGGAAGCGGCGATTCGCGAGCGACCCGGCGGTTCTCGGTACAAAGGTCCTGTTAAGCGGCGCCCCCTATACGATTGTCGGAGTCGCCGATGACAACGCCAACCTCGTGAACCAAATGGGCAGCAATCAAGCGCCGCCGTTGGATGTATACGTGCCGTTTCAAATCGATCCCAACACCCGCGACCAGGACCACACATTCTACGTCGTCGGCCGCTTGAGGCCCGGCGTTGCTCTCGAACAGGCTCAGGAGCGGCTGCGAGCCTCCGTGAACGAATACCGGACCAAATTCCCAAAAACGCTACCAGCGCAAGCAAGTTTCACCGTCAAGCCTGTCCTGGAGGTCGTGCTGGCCGATATTCGAAGCCTGCTTCTGGTGCTGTCCGGAGCCGTCAGCCTGGTCTTGCTGATCGCCTGTGCCAACGTCGCCAATCTCCTGCTGGTGCGCGCCGCAAGCCGCAATCACGAGATTGGAATCCGGGTAGCCGTCGGCGCGACGCGCGGGCGCGTGATCCGGCAATTGTTGGCCGAAAGCGTGTTGCTGTCGCTCGCCGGTGGAGCAGCCGGTCTGGCGCTGGGATACAGCGGAATTCGCGCCTTGCTTGGTTCGGTCAACGCCGACGATCTGCCTCCGGTCAGCGACATCCGCATGGACTGGCGCCTGGTGGGATTTGCGTTGGCCTTGTCGTTATTGACAGGGATCGTGTTCGGCTTACTCCCGGCGCTCAAAGCCTCGCGAGTGGATCTGAATACGGTTCTCAAGGACAGTGGAGGGCGATGGGGCACCAGCTTACGCCAGAACAAGACCCGAACCGCGCTCGTAATCGGCGAGATCAGCCTCGCAATCGTGCTGCTGGTCGGATCGGCGCTGCTGATCCGGACATTTGTTGCCTTGTACCGAGTGGACCGCGGCTTTCAGACCAAGAACGTGATCACCATGCAGACGTCTTTCAGCGGACCGAAATATGCGAAATCCGCGGCGGTAGCTGCTGCAGTCCGGGACGGTCTGGAGCGCGTTCGGTCCCTGCCCGGAGTGGTCGCGGCGAGCGCCACCTGCTGTGTGCCGCTCGAAATCAACCTGCACGCCAGTTTCGATATCGTGGGCCGGCCCACCGGAGCCAAACCAAATACCGGAACCGCCGGATTTACCCCGGTTTCGGCAGGCTACTTCGATGTGTTCCAAATTCCGGCGAAGCGCGGCCGGGTGTTTACAAGCCGGGACGACGCGGCATCGCCCCCGGTCGCCTTGATCAACGAGAGCATGGCCAAGGAGTATTGGAAGAACGCCGACCCGCTGAACGATCGGATCATGATCGGCGCAGGAATATCCGAGGGCGCCCGGGTTCATCAGCCCAGTCAGATCATCGGAATCGTGGCGGATGTGCGCCAAAGCGCCTTGGATAAGGATCCGGGACCCAGGATGTATATTCCGCAGGCGCAGCTACCCGACGACATCAGCATCGACATTGCCCGGCTGACGCCCATGGCGTGGGTCGTGCGGACCCAAGGGAACACAGACGGATTAGTGAAGGCACTCGAAGAGCAACTGCGGCAAGCTACCGGTTTGCCCGTCTTTGATGCTCATTCCATGGACGAGGTTGTGCGCCTGTCCACAGGCCAACAGCAGTTCAACATGCTGGTGATGACGGTCTTCGGCTGCGCGGCTCTGTTGCTCGCCGCGATTGGCATCTACGGGCTTATGGCCTACACGCTCGAGCAGCGGACGCAGGAAATCGGCATCCGGCTCGCCTTGGGCGCCGAAGCCGCACAAGTGCGAAACATGGTTCTGCGACAGGGGATGTATCTCGCAGCGGCAGGCATCGTGATCGGCTTGGGCGCCGCGTGGGGCTTGTCGCGCCTGATGGAAAGTTTACTGTTTGGCGTGAAGCCGCGAGACCCGCTGGTATTCACCGCCGTTCCATTGGCGCTAACAGCCGTCGCGCTCTTGGCCGTGTGGATTCCGGCCCGCAGAGCATTGCGCGTGGATCCCGCCGTCGCGCTGCGGCACGAGTAGAACCATTACTTCCCCGGCATGTGCTGCATGCTCTTCTCGTTCTCCATGCAGATCTCATCGATCATCTCCGTGTCGACCACAATCGTCTGCCGGAACTTCACCGTCCACGGCTTGGTGTAGGCCTTCGGATCGTCGATGGTCACGTCGATTTCCAGGTGCCCGAAGTCGGGCCGCCGGAAGCGTTCCGTCATCTTCGCCGCGCTGGTCAGCGGATTGCCGCGCATGTCGAGCCAAATATCGTCGCGAAACCCGGCGGTCTGCGCGACCAGCGTGTCGCCATCCCACTTCGCCGAAGAATAGCCGTTCCAGGAAGGCTGCGGATCTTCCGGCAGCGGACGAGCGTCCGTGAAAATCTGGCGATAGCTCGCATTGAATTCGTCGAGGATCACCAGCAGCCCCGGCGTCTGGATGAATTTCTGGATGTGCGGCAGTGCGTACGCCCGCGGAAAGCTCGGAGGCAGGCACTTCGAATGCGGATCCTGCAAGCCGGCCACGGCTGCGCGCTGCTTCATCAGCGCCGCCGTCTCCGGCCGGTACGGCAAACCTTCCGGCATTCCGTCGGCGATATTGAACGCCTGCCGCGGCAATCCCAGCGTGGCGTCGCCGATTCCCAGACCTTTTTCAAGACATTCGCCGTTCTCGTTCCTGATGTCCGGCGGGCAAGGTCCCTCGCTGCCGGTGTTCCACCACATGCCCGAGAAATCCGGCTTGCGGTCCGCGGCGCGAGGGGCAGGCGCCGTGAGATTCACCTTGCCATCGCGAGTTCTCGGGATGCCCGCAGTGGGATAGTGCAGCCATTGCGCGGATAGTACGGTTGCGCTGAGCAGCGCCAGCGCGGCGGCAGTTTTCATAGGAGGGAAATCAGTTGGCGGCTCCGCCGCTCGAAGCCGCGCTCTGCGCGGACCGCATCTGGAACGCGGGGCTCTCGACGATACCCAGGATCAACGACGACCAGCGATACTGTTTCGCGGCCGCATTGCGCACGATCTTGCGAATCTCAGGGTGATCGTAATACTCAATCCGGCGGCCCAGCGCGTAGGCCATCAGCTTTTCCGTCAGCGTGCGCGGGAATTGTTCGGGATCTTTCAACAACGCGGCGCGCAGCCCGGAGAGCCCGTCAATCTTCGTGCCGCCGGCTGTGGTGCCGCTGGCGTCCACCGGCTTGCCGGCCTCGTCGATGGTGCGCCAACCGCCGATCACGTCGAAATTCTCGAGCGAGAATCCCAGCGGATCGATCACCGAGTGGCAACTGTTGCAAGTCGACTGCGTGCGATGCTGGGCCAGCCTTTCGCGCATCGACGGCGGGATCGTGCCGGGTTTCGTTTCGAGCGTCGCGTTCACCCCCGGAGGAGGCGGAGGAATCGGCGTGCCGAAAATATTGTTCAGCAGCCACTTTCCGCGCAAAACCGGCGACGTGCGATCGGGATACGAAGTGGTCACCAGCAAGGCGCCCTGCGCCAGCAAGCCGCCCCGCTGGTCGTGGTTCGGAAGCGTCACGCGGCGGAAGCGGCTGCCGTAAACTCCCGGAATCCCGTAATGCCGGGCGAGACGTTCGTTCAGAAACGTGTAGTTCGCATCCAGCAACTCCGCCACAGGACGATCCTCACGCAGCGTGCTCGCCACGAACATCTCGGTTTCTTTCTCGAAACCTTGTAGCAGGCTCTCATCGTAAGTCGGATACTTGTCCGGATCCACCACGACGTCCTCCACCTGGCGCAGATTCAGCCACTGCGCGGCGAAATCGGTCACCAGCGCATCGGTCGCCCGCGGATCGGCCAGCATCCGCCGGACTTCTTTTTCGAGATTTTGCGGATTGCTGAGCTGGTTCTTCTCGGCCAAGCTCAACAGGCGATCGTCCGGAATGCTGCTCCACAAAAAGAACGACAGCCGCGAAGCCAGTTCCAGATCGCTCAGCCGGTACGGCGACTGTTTGCCCGGCTGATCGCGGATCACCCGCAAGAGAAAATCGGGATCCACCAGCATGCGCTCGAGCGCGAACTGGATCCCGTTGTCGAAGCTCCCACCGTTCTGACGTTCTTTGTCGTAGAAATCGAGGAGCGTATCGGTATCGGACTTGGTCCCAGGACGCCGATACGCCAGCCGGGCCATTCGCGAAAGAATGGTCGCCGCACAGGCCCGTTGTTCACTGGGTGCTTTCGGCGGCTGGCATACGAAGATCGCCCGCCGGCTGGCAGTGTCCTTTGCAGGACCTTGGGCCTGGTACGGCCCGCCGATCTGCACCGAGCCCACATTCGCGTTTCCCATGTATACCTGGTCGTTCGAGATCACGCGGCCCAATTGGATCGGTTGCGGCAGGCCTTCCGGTTCCCATAATTCGCGCACGAAGGAGACGCCCACAACGCGCGAACCCGCCCGCACCGGAACGCGCACTTCCAGTCCGGCGTCACCCTTGACCTGCATGTATTCTTCCCACTCGGGATCGCCCGCGAAGCCGGGCTCGCCGTCCCCGGCGTAGCTCGATGCCGCCGGGCGGCCCTTTCCCTGGCCGCCGACCGGGAACCGCTTCAGCAGCTTTCCGTCAAGGCGAATCTCGACCTGCTGCGGCCAGCCCATGCCCTTCAGGTAGTCCTGATACTGCCGTTGGAGACGAACCTTGATCAAATACTCTCCGTCAACCGGAAAATCGTAACGGATCGCCATGCCGCCGCGCGACCCGAACGGAAGGTTTTCGTCCATCCGGTCTTCCTGAAGCACGTGCAGCGGAATTTCAAACCGGTCCAGATTCGGTTTCGCCGGAGGCAGACCCACAGCCAGCCGCGTAACCTGGCGCGCGACCGACATGTATCTCTCTAAATGCGCTGTCGAGATCGAGAGCACATCGGCGAAATTGTCGAAGCTGCCGTCGGCCGTGTCGTCGCCCGGCAGCAGGGCCTTCACATCGAAATCGAGCGCGAACAGATCGCGGATCGCGTTCTGATATTCGGAGCGATTCAGGCGCTGCACCGCGCCGATCCGGCCGGGATTCGGGTTCGCAGACCAAGCCTGATCGACGGAGTTTTCCAGAGCCACCGCAACCGCGTGATAGGTTTCCTCATTTGCCCGCGGCATGCCCGGAGGCGGCATCGAGCCGGCCCGCAGCTTGCCAATGACCTTCTCCAGCGCTTCGGCGTTCGCACCCGGCTTGCTGAGATCGACCGCATCGAGCGCCAGGCCCGCGGTGCGCAGCTTCTGGTTATGGCAGGTGACGCAGTAGGTATCCAGAAACTTGCGGGGCGTCGGAGGCCCGGGAGATGCACTCGCCGCCGGAGCCTGAGCGCCCAATCGCGTCAGGCCGATCGCCGCGCCGCCCAACAGTAGAGCGCCGGCGATTGCCGGCCACACATAGCGGAAGTCCTTGCGCACCAACCTCAATATACAACAGTGAGTCGTGGGAAATTACTGGTCCGCCGGTTCGATCCTCAGGATGGTCCCATCGGCGGCCGTGCCTCCCGAAGCCAGTTCCGTGGCGACATAAATGTAGCCCTCCGGGCTCTGCTGGACGTCGCGAATCCGAACTTCCAACGGAATTAACAACCCCTCGCGCCGCTCGGCTTGCGACGGCTGGTGGAACGCGATACGGATCAACTGCTTCTGAGTAAGAGAGCCGACAAACAGGTTGTTCTTCCAGCGCGGGAACTTGTCTCCCGTGTAGAAAATCATACTGGACGGGCTGATCGACGGAACCCAATGAATCCGGGGATTGTCCATGCCCGGCCGCGCCCACGGCTGATCCGATACCAGCGAACCCGTGTAGTTTCGCCCGGTCGAAACCAGCGGCCAGCCGTAGTTGTGTCCTGGCAGCAGAATGTTGACTTCGTCGCCGCCCATCGGACCGATCTCGGCCTGCCACAACTCGCCCGTCTCGGGATGGATCGCCAGCCCGTAGCCATTGCGATGGCCGTAGGTGAAAATTTCGGGCTTGACGCCCGCGCGCCCGACAAAAGGATTGTCGGGGGGCGCCGTCCCGTCGTCGCGCAGCCGCAGCGTCTTGCCGACATGATTGTCCAGGCTCTGCGCCTTCATCCGGAGGCTGTTATCTTCGCCACCGTTGCAGCAGATCCGGTCCCGGTCGCCGATCGTCACATACAGAGAGCCATCCGGGCCGAAAAAGATCCGCCCCGCGAGATTGCCGCCGGTTTCCCAGGCGTCGGCGATGAAGATTTCCTTCACGTCCTCGAGCGCGTTGGCGCTCAGATGCCCGCGCGCGATCGCCAGGGTGAATCCGCGTTCCTCGCGCTTGGGATAAGAAACGTACACCAGCCGGTTCTGGGCGAATTGCGGGTGAATGGCGACGAAATGCAGCGCGTCATTCGCCTGCGCTGCATCCTTCATGGATGCTGCCGGCGCGGTCCATACCGGATCCGGAAGCAGCACGCCGTTGCGGATCATCCGCAGTTTGCCGTTGCGCTCCGTAACCAGGATGTTCCCATCGGGCAAAAACGCCAGGCTCCAGGGATGGAACAGACCGGTAGCAACCGTCACCACCCGAATCTTTCCGCCCTGTACGGGGAGGACCGGCGCGATAGCGCCGGTCTGCGCACGGCCCGCAACGCCGCAAACGAACATCGATGCAACACCCAAAAGGATTGCCCTGGCCGTTCTCATTTGCTTGGTCCTCATTGTTTCACAGCAGGTTTCGCCGGAGCCGCCGCAGCCACGCAACGATTCTCCCCGTTGCGACCACCGCGATCCCGATACACGCGATGGCAGTTCAAACACGCCTCGTTCAACTTTTCGCTGATATCCACGAACGCCTCAAAGTCTCTCGCCTGCGACGCCTTGTGAGCCAGTCTTCCGACTTCCACCATGTCGGCGACATATTTCTTCCAGTCCTCGCGGTCCACAGGTACGGGCTTGCCGTTCTGACATTTCCGTCCGGGCGTTAAAAGCAGCGGGGCGGTTTCCGTCAAGGCGATCGCCGCCTGATCGATCATCATCCATCCGGGATAAATGTTGGAACCCCATTCGACGTAGTCGAATTCCGGAGGGTTTGGCTTCGGTTCTTTCTTCTTTCCGGGATCGTGAATCTGGACATTAAAAATAATGTTCGAATTGGGGAATGCGATGGCCCGCATCAGTTCGGCCAAATTCCCCTCAGGCGCCACGAAGGACGGACCGGCCGAACTGGCCGCAGGGTTGGCCGGGCTTTGGCCGGCCGGAAAAACCGTCTGCGCCAGAACAACTTCACTCAGCTCGCTCGGTCCGGCCGGAAATTTCCCGCCTTGCAGGATGAACGCCGCAAGATCAAGCGACTGATTTCGGGAAAGCGTCCCCTGCTGGTCAAACGGCATGGTCTTCTGAATCTTGTCAACCAGGTTCTTCAGCGGCTGCAAACTCCAGTTCGCGAGGAACGCGTCACCGGCCAACGGCGGACCGCCCCCGCCTTGCAGCGCATTGCCATGGCAGCTCGCACACTGTCCGTTATAGACCTGCTGCCCGCGTGCGGCCTGCGCGCGGGAGTAGACCCCCTCGGCGATGGACCGTGGCGGCGTCTGTCCGCTCAGCAGTAACGCCCCAATTACAAGGAGCGGAGAGCCAGATCGAAAACGGAATGAAGAGGCCAGAGATGCCACAAATCCTCCCAGGGATTAACTGCTAAAGCATAAACGAAACCTTGAGCCCGCACAACCTTTGTCAGCCACCTTTCTCAGGCCAGGTTAATTTCGCCCTGGGAAGCCCTCCATTGACAACAGGATTCTCCGGGCGTAGCGTAAGTGGATAGTTCGAAGGTGCTGCTTTCGAAAATCCTCAAGGGAGACCTGAATGAGAGTCAATTTTGGTGTTGTTCTCACCGGCCTCGGGCTACTGGCCGGCGCCCTTCCTGTTCTCGCCCACCACTCCTTCGCTGCTGAATACGACGCCAACAAGCCGATCAAGGTCAGCGGAACTGTCACCAAGATGGAATGGATGAATCCCCACGCCCGCTTCTATGTGGATGTGAAGGGTCCCGACGGCAAGGTCACGAACTGGAACTTCGAGTTGGGCGCTATCCCGGTGCTGCTCAAGCAAGGCTGGCGGAAAGACTCGCTCAAACAAGGCGATCAGGTGACCGTCGAAGGCTCGATGGCCAAGGACGGCTCCAATTCGGCCAATGCGCGCAGCGTTACGCTTCCGGACGGCCGCCATGTGTTTGCGGGATCCTCGGGCGGCAACGGCCCCGCCAATCAGTAAGACATTTCGGCACGGGAGGTTCCAGGTGCGTAAGCAAGTCGCTATTTTTATCTTCACCGCGGCCGCGGCCGCCACTTTGACTTTGGCCCTCGCGCAGGACCCGGACCAAGGAGGCCCTCCGCCCGCTGGAGCTCCCAAAGCCAAGGGAAAGGGCTTCGGACGAGCTGCCAAGAAGGGTCCCGCCGGCCCCCTTCCGCGGCTTTCCGACGGCCACCCGGACATCACCGGCATTTGGAACGGATTCGGCGGAAGCGGCGCCGACGCTCCCAACATGAAACCGTGGGCCGCCAAGATCGTCGCCCAGCATCGGGCCAACGGCGGAGCCGAAGATTTCGAAGCTCGCTGCCTCCCCGGCGGTCCGCCCCGCGCGGCGCCCTATCACACCGCATTTTTCGCAACACCGAAGCTGGTGGTCATGCTGTTTGAAGGCAACACGCACATGTTCCGCCAGTTCTTCGTCGATGGCAGCAGCCATCCCAAGAATCTGAAGCCGACCTTCTACGGCGATTCCCGCGCGCATTGGGAAGGCGACACTCTGGTCGTGGATACCGTCAGCTTCTTCGAAAAATCCTGGTACGACTTCGCCGGAACTCCCCATACTAAAGACATGCACCTGATCGAGACGTTCCACCGCATCGATTACGGAAACATGGAGATGCAGGTGACCATCGACGATCCGGGCGCTTTGGATGGGCCGTGGGTGATCCATCGCACCACCACGCTCGAGCCAAGCTTCGACATGACGGAGTACGTGTGCAACGAGAACAACCAGGACCCCGACCACTTGCACGCGATCACAAACACCAGCGAATCGGTGGTCGGCATCCAGAGCAAGCGCCTGAAGGACGGCGTTCCTCCGCCGCAGGCGAAGAAAGCGCCCACCCCGCCCAGCGGCGCCACGCCTCGGACCCGGGACGGCAAGGTGGACTTATCGGGAGTGTGGGCGCCGCCGGTCAGCATCAATCTTCCAGGCGATCCTTCCTACACGCCCGCGTACAAGAAAATCTATGACGAGCGCAAGGCAAACAAGGGTAAGGACGATCCGGAACGATTCTGCCTGCCCAACGGCGCCGTGCGTCTCAACGCCTTGCCGTACAAAATCGTCCAACGGCCCGAGATGATTGTGCTCATGTGGGAAGGCAACACGCACAGCTATCGCCGCTTCTGGATGGACGGGCGCAAGCCGAATCTCGAAGTCGAGCCCGAGAGCTGGACCGGCCTCGCCAACGGCCGCTGGGAAGCCGACACGCTGGTGGTGGACACCGTCGGCTTCAATGACAAAACATGGCTCGACGCCACCGGCAAGCCGCACAGCGACGCGATGAAGCTGACCGAGCGCTATAAGCGCCCCGATCTCGGCCATCTCAACATCGAGCTGACCATCGACGACGCGAAAGCGTTCACCAAACCTTATACGTTCACCCGGACGCTCACTCTCGCCCCGGGCTGGGAGCTGCAAGAGTACGTCTGCCAGGCGATCCTGGACGGCGTGTACTAGCGGATCCCTTCGTCCGGAAGCCGAGTCTTGCGCGTAGCGGCCTGAGCCCATCCCGCCCGGCTGGAACCCCGTCTGCTCGGAGCCCTGTTGTGGGTTGCAGTGGGACAGGCGCGATCTTGTCGCCTGTCAACCACTTCCCGTTTGGGATGCCCCCTGCCCGCGATTTGCTCGGTTACATTCAACCGGTCCTTTACCGTCGGGATGCCCAACGGCCGGGTCTTCCCCGGCTGTCCGGGCTTCGGTATGTGCACCCGGCGCACCAACGCTGCCCGATAACTCCGGCTCCGCAGTTCCTGTTCGAGTTCGCTCAGAAACCTCGCTTCGCCATAGTCGCGAATCGCATCGATGTCTACCTGATCGACTCCCGCCGCCCCTTTGTTGGACTTTACCCGTTGCCAGGCCTCTTGCAGGATGTCCTGCCGGCAGACCTTGTCGTAAAGAAGTGTGAACCTCCTTCTGGGTTGCTGCTTGGCCACCCGGTATAGCGTCCGTCGCAGTTTGCGGGCATGGTCGAGTCTCGCGGGCGCTGCGCGCCTGGCTTGACGGGTCCGGGGTTGAGCCTTCCCTTGCGGGGGCAGTCCGGCTGCCTTTCCCTGTTTCGTTCGCTTGATGAAAGTAGCGGCCCTTCCCTCCGCCCGGTTGTCCCGGGCTTCCACGGTACTGTGGCCACTTCCGACTCCCTGCCCGGCTTCGTTCCTGCGTTTTCGAGTTCGACTCTTATGCGCTTCCCTACCGGCGGGAGTCTTCTCCGCCGGACCGAACAGGGTCGATCGTGGCAGGCTTCGCCTCTGGGGAACAGGCTCGCCCCGGAAATAGCTCCAGTTGAATCGGCGTGATCACTGGTGGGGTTAACGATGCTTCTTCGACGTTCACTTCTGTTGCGGCCCGCAGATTCGCCTCGCCCTCCTGCCGACACTTGAAGGCTTTGTCGTCCCGCTTCTCCACTTCAGATTGCTCCGCGGTGGAGGGGACCAGGCTATCGGGTGAGCGAGTATTACCCGAGTTGATTCCTTTCACTCAACAAGTCCAATCAGTCCTCTCGGACGAGCTCCCCCAAGCCCCCTGGGATTTACCGCTGTTTTCTTCCAGAGTGGATGGTTTTCGCTTTACTCGATCCGGCGCCTGCCGTACAATCGATCTGCTTGATAGGAGGATAGGG
>Ga0070741_10000688_pt1 | contig 116317 bp, 107 predicted proteins | sample Coa_R1_4_FD_66440 | JGI IMG/M metagenome (GOLD analysis project Ga0070741, IMG submission 66440) | Surface soil microbial communities from Centralia Pennsylvania, which are recovering from an underground coalmine fire - Coalmine... | ecosystem: Environmental > Terrestrial > Soil >... | reverse complement strand
GCTGAACAGGAAGCCCTGCATCTCCGTGCAGCCCTCGGCCCTGACGGTCTCCATCTGCTCCACCGTCTCCACGCCTTCCGCGGTGGTGGTCATGCCCAGACCGTTGGCCATCGCCGCCACCGCGCGCACGATGTTGAGCGAGCCCACGCCGTCGGCGATGTCCTTCACGAAGGAGCGGTCGATCTTGATCTTGTCGAACGGGAAGCTCTGCAGGTAGCTGAGCGAGGAATAGCCGGTGCCGAAGTCGTCCATGGCGATGCGCACGCCGAGTGCGCGCAGCTGGTAGAGCGTGGAGAGCGTTGCCTCGCTGTCGTGCATCAGCATGCCCTCGGTGATCTCGAGCTCGAGGCGGTCGGCGGACAGACCCGAGGCCGCCAGCGCGCCCACGACGATGGACAGGAACCCCGGATTGCGGAATTGCACGGGCGAGAGGTTCACGGCGATCTTGATATCCTCCGGCCAGCTCCTGGCCGCGCGGCAGGCCTCGCGGATCGCCCATTCGCCGAGCTGAATGATGAAGCCGATCTCCTCGGCCAGCGGGATGAAGGTGCCGGGCGGGATCAGGCCCTGCTCGGGGTGACGCCAGCGGATCAGGGCTTCCACCCCGCTGATCTCGTCGGTGCCGAGGTTGACGACGGGCTGGTAGTGCAGCTCGAACTCGCCGGCCGTCAGCGCCTTGCGCAGGTCGTTCTCCATGGTGCGGCGCACCTGCATCTGCGCATTCATCTCCGGTCCGAAGAAGCGATAGGTGCCGCGCCCGTCGCCCTTGGCGCGATAGAGCGCCAGGTCGGAGTTGCGGATCAGCTGGTCGGGGGTCGTGCCGTCGGCGGGGCCCACGGCGATGCCGACGCTGGTGCCGATCACCACCTGCGTGTCGTCGATGTCGTAAGGCGCGCTCAGGGTTTCGATGATGCGCAGGGCCAGCACGGTGGCGTCGGCCGGCTGGGCGACGGCCATCTGCAGCACGGCGAACTCGTCGCCTCCCATGCGCGCGATCGTGTCCGTCTCCCTGACGAGCTGGCGCAGGCGCGCCGTCACCATCTTGAGGAGCTTGTCGCCCGTGGGATGCCCGAGCGTGTCGTTCACGGTCTTGAAGTGGTCGAGATCGAGCAGGTGGACCGCCACCATGTCGCCGCGCCGCACCCGCGTGAGCGCGTGCTCGAGCCGCTCGTTGAGCAGAACGCGGTTGGGCAGGTCGGTCAGGGCATCGTGCAGCGCCATGTGCACGATCTTGTCCTCCGAGCGGCGCTGGTCGGTGATGTCCTGGTGCGTGGTGACGATGCCGCCGTCGGCCATCCGCTGCAGCGAGACGGCGATGTAGCGGCCGTCGGCCAGCGTGGACGTGTAGTGGCTCGTCTCCTTCTCGTCGGTCCGCCTCAGCATTGCCTGCAGCATCTCGTCGGCCGACTTGCCGCAGCAGGAGCCGTTGGCGACGCGGTGCTCGAGGATCTGCTGCAGGGTCGTGCCGGGCTTCACCTGCTCGGGCGCCAGGCCGTAGATCTGGGCATAGCGGTCGTTGGCGATCACCACGCGCAGCTCGGCGTCGAACATGGCCAGCCCCTGCACCATGTTGTTGAGGGCGGCATCGAGCTGCACGTTCTGCAGGCGCAGCTTCTCCTCCTGCTGCTTGACCAGCTGGTGCTGCTCCTCGAGCTCGGCAATGAGCTTCTGGCGCTCGGTGATGTCCTCGTGCATCGTGACCCAGCCGCCGCCGCGCATCGGCTGGCGCGCGATGGAAATGGCGCGGCCGTCGCTCAGGCGATGCACCACCACGGAGGCGTCGTTGAACCTGGCCAGCCGCTCGCTCCTGTAGTTCTGCGGGCTGGCGCCCGCGTAGAGACCGCGGGCGATGCGGTGCTCGACGATCTCGCCGAGCGTCGTGCCGGGCTTCACCTGCTCGGGCGTCAGGCCATAGATCTCGGCATAGCGCGCATTGGCCACCACGACCCGCTGCTCGGCGTCGAACATGCACAGCCCGTGCGACATGTTCCTCAAGGCCGCATCGAAGCGCTCGTTCTGTGCCTTGAGCTCCTCCTCGTGCCGGCGCAGCAGCCCGTTCTGCTCGCCCAGGCGGGCGGCGAGCGTCTCCCGCTCGGTAACGTCCTCGTGCGTGCTGACGAGACTGCCGTCCTCGGTCGGCCTGCGCACCACCGATATGAACCGCCCGTCCGCCAGCTGCAGGATATGCGAGACCTCCTGGCGGAAGCTGGCCAAGCCGTCCTCTACGAACTTCTCGACGTCGATGTTGCGGTAGACACCCTTCCGCGCCCGCGCCGACAGGATCTGCAACAGCGTCGTTCCGGGCAGGACCTCGTCGGGCGTCAGGCCGTAGATCTCGGCGAAGCGCTTGTTGGAGAACACCACGCGCTGCTCGCCGTCGAAGAGGCAGAGGCCTTGCGACATGTTGTCGATTGCCGCGTTGAAACGCGTGTTCTGGGCGCGCAGCTCCTCCTCGCGCTGCATGAGGAGCTTGTTCTGGCGCTCCAGCTGCGCGTTGAGCGCCTCGCGCTCGGTGATGTCCTCGTGCGTCACGACCCAGCCGCCGTCGGCACGCGGCTGGATCGAGGCCGCGATCACGCGCCCGTCGGAAAGCTTGGTGATGATGCGGCTGGCCTCCTTCGTGCCGACGCGGTCGCGCAGGTGCGTGACGACGTCGTCCACCTTCCAGCCCGAATAGAGACCCTTGGCGATGCGCTGCTCCACGATCTCGCGCAGCGTCGTGCCGGGCCGCACCTGGGCGGGATCGAGCCCGTAAAGCTGCGCGTAGCGGTCGTTGGCGATGACGACCCGCCCGTCGGCGTCGAACATGGCGAGCCCCTGCACCATGTTCTCCAGCGCCGTATCGAGCAGCATGTTCTGCCGGCTGAATCTTTCGTTGGCGGCCTCGAGCGCGCCGAGTGTGCGATCGAGTGCGCCGAGGGGGAGAAGGGCGAAGGCGAAATAGGCCGCGACGGCCAGCGCCAGGGACCCGACGCCGACGGCGGCCACTTCTGCCAGCAGCGGGCGCAGGCTGGCGGACACCTCGGCCGCGCCGACGACGGCACCGGCTGCGAAGATCGGCGCACGGCGCGCAAAGGTCGGCCAGGCCAGGGGATCGCCCTTCTGCATCATGGCGGCGCCGTGCCTGTCGAGGATGCGCTGCACGATGGGCGCGGTGGTGGCGGTGCGGATCTCGCTCATCGCCGCCAGCTGGTCGGTGTCGTAGCGCCAGGGCGCGTCGGGTGCGTAGATGTATTGGGCGGCCCGTGCGGCAGACAGCTCGGCCTTGTAGGTCAGCGCGCTCGCTTCCTTGAGATAGCCGATGACGGCGTAGCCGATCGGGACCGAGAGGGCGACGATGACCACTATGATCCCGCCGAGCAGCGTGACCAGCTTGCGCACGGGCAGCCGCCGCTTCACCATGTGCTGCCGCGTCAGGAGGCGGACACGAGCCGGAATGCGGCGCCGCCATTGCTGCAGCGCGAGCCGGTACGCGGCCGCACCATCGGCTGAAATGCTTCCCCCCGCAGCGCGCCCAGCGCAGGCGCGAATGTATTCGCGTGCAATATCGAGCATGCGGCTCCCCCCAGGATCCGTCACTGGGCGGATTATCGCGGTCTATCCCTAACAGTTTGTTCTTGTGCGCGATTTGCCTAAAATGCCGAATAATCGTGGATAACAGGGCGTAAACATGTGCCGAAGTGGATTCGGCGGAAGTTCTGCGGCAATCTTTGGCGGGCACCCGGCGCAACCAGAGCTCGAGAATGGACAGCAAGAAGCTGGAAGACTTGCGCGCGCGGTATGGCAATGCCACGGCGGGCCAGGCCTACAGCCCCGAGTTCCGCAAGGTCGTCGACAAGGTGTTTGCCGGCACCGATCGCCGGCCGAAGCCCTACGAAGGGGTAACGACCTTCCTCGGGGCTCCGCTGCAGCTCGAGGCGTCCCAGCGGGCCGATTTCGGCGGTCTCGACGTCGCGCTCGTGGGCGTGCCGATGGATCTCGGCGTCACCAACCGGGCGGGCGCACGCCTCGGCCCGCGGGCCGTGCGCGGCATCGAGCGCATCGGGCCTTACCATCACGTGCACAGGTTGGCGCCGCTGGCCGAGGTCAAGGTTGGCGATGTCGGCGATGTCCCCCTTCACAGCCGTTTCAGCCTGGAGGAATGCCACCGCGATATCGAGACCTACTATTCCAGGGTCGCGGCGGCAGGCGTGGCACCGGTGAGTGTCGGCGGCGACCATTCGATCACGCTGCCGATCCTCGAGGCGCTGGGTGCGAAGCGGCCGCTGGGTCTCGTGCACATCGACGCCCACTGCGATACGGGCGGCCCGTTCGAAGGGTCGAAGTTCCATCATGGCGGACCGTTCCGCCAGGCGGTGCTGGCGGGCGTGCTCGACCCCGAGCGCACCATCCAGATCGGCATCCGCGGCGGCGCCGAGTTCCTCTGGGAGTTCTCCTACGACAGCGGCATGACCGTCATCCACGCCGAGGAGTTCATGCGGCTGGGCGTCGGCGCGACAGTCGAGAGGATCAGGCAGGTGATCGGCGACGGCCCGGCCTACGTGTCCTTCGACGTCGACAGCCTAGATCCGGCGTTCGCGCCGGGCACCGGGACGCCCGAGGCCGGGGGCTTGAGCACGCGCGAGGCGATGGAGCTCGTCCGCGGCTGTGCCGGGCTCGACATCGTCGGCGGCGACGTCGTCGAGGTGGCGCCGCAATACGATGCGACCACCAACACGGCGCAGGTCGGCGCCCAGATGCTGTTCGAGATCCTGGCGCTGGTGGTCCTCACGCGCCTGCGCGCGAAACGCGGGTCCTGAGACCGCTCCCGGGCCGGGCCGAAGCGGGTGCCGGGACGGCCGACCGCCGGCCTATGAGACACGGGCAGGTGAGGCAATGAAGATCCTGGTTGCCGGAGCACAGGGCCAGCTTGCACGCGCTCTCCTCGACGCGGCCCGGGGACGCGAGGGCCTGCACGTGGTGGCCCTCGGGCGTCCGCAGCTCGACATCGCCGACCGCGCGGGCGTGGCTCGCGCCCTGGACGCCGAGCGCCCCGATCTTCTGGTCAATGCGGCGGCCTACACGGCCGTCGACAAGGCGGAGAGCGACAGCGACGCGGCCTTTGCCGTCAACCGCGATGGGGCAGGGGCTCTTGCGGCGGCTGCCGATGCTCAGGCCTGCCCCATCATCCACATCTCGACCGACTACGTGTTCGACGGCACCAAGGCTGGCCCCTACATCGAGACCGATCCCACCGGCCCGATGAGCGTCTACGGGCGCTCCAAGCTTGCGGGCGAGGCCGCCGTGTCGGCCGGCACCCCCCGGCACGTGATCCTGCGCACGGCCTGGGTCTACGGCCCGTACGGGCACAACTTCCTCAAGACCATGCTGCGGCTGGCACGCGAGCGCCCGCAGCTGCGGGTGGTGGCCGACCAGCGCGGCAACCCGACCTATGCGCCGCATCTTGCAGACGTCATTCTCGCGATCGCCGGCCGACTGGCCGGCGGCGCAATGGAGGCGTCGCCCTGGGGTATCTATCACGCCGCGGGCACCGGCGAGACGACATGGGCCGGCTTCGCTGCGGCCATTGTCGCGGCGGCAGCGCCCTTGGGGGTCCCGCAGGTGCCCGTAGTGCCCATCACCACGGCTGAATATCCGACGCCGGCCGTGCGGCCGGCGAACTCCTGCCTCGACTGCGGCAAGCTCGAGCGTGTGTTCGGGCTCGCGCTCCCGCCCTGGCAACAGGGCGTGACCGAGTGCATCGGGGAGCTGAAGAGGCTCGAACCGGCCGGTCACTGAGCAACGGTGCGTGCCTCTCGCCGCACCGGCTCAGTCGCCCATGTGCAGGCGGTGCAGAAAGCGCCGGTCGCCGCGCGGCAGGCTGGCGCGGCGGGCGGACGGCCGCAGGCGTGCCAGCCGCAACATCGCTGCCGCATGGGGGCTCTGGCCGTCGCGCGCCGGCAGCCGCGCTGCGTGCGGTGCGATGGTGGCCATCAGGCGCTCCAGCTCCCGCTCGCGGATGCCGAGCTCCTCGAGGTGGCGCAGCGTGCTGATGAGGTAATCGAGGTTGGCGCCGGAGAGCCCGTCCGAGCCGTGAACGAGGCGCGCCTGCAGGGAGAGCGCCAGCTGCCCGGCGTAATTGGGGTGGGCGCGCTCGACGATATAGGTGAGGGCCAGCACCTCGCGATGCGGCCCCTTGATGAGCTCGACGGGCACATGCGTCTCGCGGTAGACGCCGTTGACCTGCTCGCGGGCGCGCAGGTAGCGCGTCGTGGCGACGGCGTTGACGGCGGCCACCCGATAGGCGATGCCCTCGCAGGTGCCGCCGCGATCGAGGCCGAACACCAGCCCCGGGCGCTCGCGCGTGCCGCGATGGTGCACGGAGTAGATGCACAGGCAGCGCCGGAAGCCCGTAAGGCGCGCATGCTGCGCCTCCTCGTAGGCAAAGCCCGGCCGCCACATCAGCGACCCGTAGCCGAACACCCACAGATCGTGCTCACCCGCGGTCATGCTCTGTGCCCCTCCCCCAATGCCGGAGGCATGTCTTCGACATGACGGGGAGGGGCAGGGGTGGGGGGAATCCCTACCTTAGAGGTCCTGCCATCCCCCCAACCCTGTCCTTGCCCCACGTCGCGTCGAAGACGCGCCTCCGGCACGACGGGGGCGGGAACGCGCATACTTGATGGCCTCATGCCTTGGACGATCCAGCAGGACTGCCATGCTGCCTGCCGAAATCGGGGGCTGCCGTGTCCTGGCCCGCCTCGATGATGCCGCGGCGGACGCTGCGCGCTTCGGCGAACAGCCTGTAGAGCGTGTCGCCGTCGCCGAAGCGGATGGCGCGCTGGAGAGCGGTCAGGTCCTCGCTGAAGCGGCCGAGCATCTCCAGCACCGCCTCCTTGTTGTTGAGGAACACGTCGCGCCACATGACGGGATCGGACGCGGCGATGCGCGTGAAGTCGCGAAAGCCGCCGGCCGAGAATTTGATCACCTCGGTATCCGTCACGCGCTCCAGGTGCCGTGCCGTGTTGACGATGTTGTAGGCGATGAGATGCGGCACGTGGCTGGTGATGGCGAGCACGAGGTCGTGGTGCTGCGCGTCCATCACCTCCACCTGCGAGCCGCAGGCCTTCCAGAATGCGGCGAGCTTCTCCACGGCTGCCTGATCGGCCCCTGCCGGCGGCGTCAGCACGCACCAGCGTCCGTCGAACAGCTCGGCGAAGCCCGATTCGGGGCCGGAATGCTCGGTGCCGGCGATCGGGTGCCCGGGGATGAAATGGACCCCTGGGGGCAAGTGCGGGGTCACGTCGCGCACGACCGCGCCTTTGACCGAGCCCACGTCGGTGAGGATGGTGCCGGCCTTGAGCGCGGGGCCGATCTGTCTGGCGACGTCTCCGCAGGCGCCGACGGGCACGCACAGGATGATGAGATCAGCATCGCGTGCGGTCTCCGCCGCCGTCGCGTGCGCCTCGCTCACCAGGCCGAGCCGAAGGGCGGTCGCGCGCGTCCGCTCCGTCTGCGCATGGCCGACGATGGTGCGCGCGAGCCCGCTCCGGCGCATGGCATGGCTGAGCGAGGATCCGATCAGCCCCAGGCCGATCAGCGCCACCCGGTCGAACATCGGCGCCATTACGAGCGCCCCAGGAAGGCCGACAGGGCAGCGACGACCTTGTGGTTGTCGTCCTCGGTGCCGATCGTCATGCGCAGGCAGTTGGGCAGGCCGTAGGCCCCGACGCGACGCAGGATGATGCCGCGCGACTTCAGGAACTCGTCGGCGGCCGCTGCATCCTTGCCCTTCTGCGCGGGGAAGTGGATGAGCACGAAGTTGCCGACGCTCGGCGTCACCTCCAGGCCAAGCTTCTCGATCTCCGCCGTCACCCACGGCAGCCACTTCTCGTTGTGAACCACGGCGCGCTCGACGTGCGCGCGATCCTCGAGCGCCGCCACGCCGGCCGCGATTGCCGGCGCATTGACGTTGAAGGGCCCGCGCGTGCGATTGAGCACGTCGGCCACCTCGGCCGGGCAGTAGGCCCACCCAAGCCGCAGCGCCGCGAGCCCATAGATCTTGGAGAAGGTGCGCGTCATCACCGTATTCTCGGTGGTGGCGACCAGCTCCAGGCCGGCCTCGTAGTCGTTGCGCCGCACGTACTCGCAGTAGGCGGCATCGAGCACCAGCAGCGTGCGGCTCGGCAGCCCCTTGTGCAGACGGCGCACCTCCTCGTGCGGCAGGTAGGTGCCGGTGGGGTTGTTGGGGTTGGCGAGGAACACGATCTTGGTCTTGGGCGTCACGCGGGCCAGGATGGCGTCCACGTCCGCCTTGTAGCCCTTTTCCGGCACGGACACGGGCGTGCCGCCGCTCGACAGCGTGGCGATCTTGTACATGAGGAAGCCGTGCTCGCTGTAGATGGCCTCCTCGCCGGGGCCGACGTAGGCATGGGCGATGAGGTTGATCAGCTCATCGGAGCCGCTGCCGCACACGATGCGGTCGGGGTTGAGCCCATAGAGCTTGCCGATGGCGTTCCTCAAGGCCGTCGCGGAGCCGTCCGGATAGCGATCGAGGTGGTCGGCCTCGGCTTTGTAGGCGGCGACCGCCTTGAGGCTCGGCCCCAGCGGCGTCTCGTTGGAGGACAGCTTGATCGGCTTCACCCCGCCCGGCGTGGTGCTCTCGCCCGGCACGTAGGCGCTGATCTCGAGGATGCCCGGCTGCGGTTGGGGGCCATTCTTTGCCATGGGTCGTCTCTTGGATGGGTGCGCCAGATGCGCAAACGGGCGCCAAAATAGGCGCAAGCGCGGCCGTTGGCCAGCCGCCCTGCGGTCCATCGTGTCGCTCCCGCCCCGCCGAGCCCGTCATCCCCGCCAAGCGAAGCGCCGAGCGGGCATCCAACCACGGACGCCGCCGCCGTGGCGGTTGCGGGCACGAGGGTGTGAGGCGACCCGCCGCAATGCATCTGCTATAAGCCGAGCTCGAACAGGCGCAACAAGGCGCAGGCACGCGCATGGCACTGACATCGGAGGAGATCGAGCGGTACAAGCGGCACCTCGTGCTGCGCGAGGTCGGCGGCCAGGGCCAGCAGAAGCTGAAGGCAGCCAAGGTGCTGGTGATCGGCGCGGGCGGGCTCGGCTCGCCGCTCATCATGTACTTGGCTGCGGCCGGCGTCGGCACCATCGGCATCATCGACGACGACCGCGTATCGCTCGACAACCTGCAGCGCCAGATCGTGCACGACACGGCCCACGTCGGCGTGGCGAAGGTGGAAAGCGCGCGGGAGACCATCGCCCGGCTCAACCCGCACGTCCGGGTCGAGACGCACGATACCCGCATCGATGCCTCCAACGCGCTGGAGATCATCCGCGCTTATGACATCGTGGCCGACGGCTCCGACAATTTCGCCACCCGCTACCTGGTGAGCGACGCCTGCTACCTGGCCCGTCGCACGCTGGTGTTTGCCGCCGTCGGCCCCTTCGACGGTTACCTCACCACCTTCAAGCCGCACGAGACAGGTCCGGATGGCGACCCCTATCCCACCTACCGCTGCATCTTCCCCGAGCCGCCGCCGCCCGGCACGGTCGCCAACTGTGCGGAGGTCGGCGTGCTCGGCGCCGCTGTCGGCGTGATCGGCACGCTGCAGGCCACGGAGGTTCTGAAGGAGATCATCGGCATCGGCGAGGGGCTGGCCGGCCGCCTGCTGCTCTACGATGCGCGCAACGCCCGCTTCAACGAGATCAAGGTGGCCTGGGATCCGGCCAATCCGCTTTCCGGCAAGTCCCCGACCATCCGCGACCTTTCCATCCACGCGGGCGGGCCGCAGGGTGCGGTGTGTGCCGCCTGAGCGGCCACGGCGGTCAAGGAGCGGGAGATGGCGATCCGCGGCGTCCTGCTCGACAAGGACGGCACCGTCATCGACTATTGGCAGACCTGGGTGCCCATCAATCGCGAGGCCGCGCTCTATGCTGCGCGCGGCGACAAGGCCATTGCCGACGAGCTGCTGCGGCTCGGCGGGCACGATCCGGCGACCGACCGCATCACACCCGGCACGCCGCTCGCTGCCGGCGACTTCGTCGACATCGCCGAGGCTTTTGCCGCGCACCCCGCGGTCGCGCCGGCCGAGCAGCTGACAGCCGGCATCGAGCGCATCTTCTGCTCCGGCGGCGCCCGCCATTCGGCGCTGGTCCCCGGCGCACGCGACACCATCGTCGAGCTCAGGCGACGCGGCTTCCGCATCGGCCTCGCCACCAACGATTCGGCGGGCGGCCTGGAGGCCTCGCTCGCGCAGCACGACGTGCTGGATCTGTTCGATTTCACGGTGGGGTGCGATTCGGGGCTAGGCTCCAAGCCTGACCCGCGCATGGTGCACGGGTTCTGCGCCGCCGTCGGCGTGCCGGCCCGCGAGGTGGCCATGGTCGGGGACGCCGTGCACGACCTCGCCATGGGCCGCGCGGCCGGGGTGGGCCTCAACGTCGGGGTCTTGTCGGGGACCAGCGGCCGCGAGGATCTGGAGGAGTTCGCCGACCTCATCCTCGGCAGCATCAGCGATCTGCTGTCCCGCCCCGAGTTCCGCGGCGCCCGATAGGCGAGAGGGCGGGAAGTCATCGCCAGCTGCGCCCGGCCCTCGATCCCGATCTCAATCCTCGAACGGATCCTTCACCAGGATCGTGTCGTCGCGCTCGGGGCTGGTCGATAGCAGCGTCACCGGGCACTCGATCAGCTCCTCGATGTGGCGCACGTACTTGACGGCCTGCGCCGGCAGCTGCCCCCAGGTGCGCGCTCCGCGCGTGGACTGCGACCAGCCTTCCAGCGTCTCGTAGATGGGCTTGACGCGCGCCTGGGCATTGGTGCCGGCGGGGAGGCTGTTGATGCGCTGCCCGTCGAGCTCGTAGCCGACGCTCACCTTGATCTCGGGAAAGCCGTCGAGCACGTCGAGCTTGGTGAGCGCAATGCCGTTGATGCCCGACACCTTGATCACCTGCCGCACCAGGCAGGCGTCGAACCAGCCGCAGCGGCGCTTGCGGCCGGTGTTGACCCCGAACTCCTGGCCGCGCTGGCCCAGCCGCTCCCCCACCTCGTCGGTGAGCTCGGTGGGGAACGGGCCGGAGCCGACGCGGGTGGTGTAGGCCTTGGCGAGACCCAGCACGTAGCCGATGGCGCCGGGCCCCATGCCGGAGCCGGTCGCCGCCTGGGCCGCTACGGTGTTTGAGGAGGTGACGAACGGATAGGTGCCGTGGTCGACGTCGAGGAGCGCACCCTGGGCGCCCTCGAACAGGATGCGCTTGCCCGCACGGCGCTCGGCATCGAGCAGCGACCACACGTTGTCCACGTAGGGCAGCACCCGCGGCGCGATCTCGCAGAGCTCCTGCATCACGTCGTCCTTGGCGATCTCCGCGACGCCGAGGCCGCGTCTCAACGCATTGTGGTGCACGAGCAGCCGATCCACCTTCGGCCCCAGCGTCCCTGGGTTCTTGAGGTCCTGGGCGCGGATGGCGCGCCGGCCTGCCTTGTCCTCGTAGGCGGGGCCGATGCCGCGCCCCGTGGTGCCGATCCTCTGCTCGCCGGCGGCCGCCTCGCGCAGCAGATCGAGCTCCCGATGCAGCGGCAGGATCAAGGTGGCATTCTCGGCGATCTTCAGAGTGCCGGTTCCGATATCGATCCCACGCTTCTTCAGGGCATCGATCTCGCCCACCAGATGCCAGGGATCGAGCACCACGCCGTTGCCGATGACGCTGAGCTTGCCGGGCCGCACCACGCCCGAGGGCAGCAGCGCCAGCTTGTAGGTCTCGCTGCCGATCACCAGCGTGTGGCCGGCGTTATGGCCGCCCTGGAAGCGCACGACGATGTCGGCGCGCTCGGACAGCCAATCGACGATCTTGCCCTTGCCCTCGTCGCCCCACTGGGCGCCGATCACCACCACATTCGCCATTGTGCGTCACTCTGGGAAGGCTGAAACCGGCGGACCCGATCCCCACCGGCGCAAACAACCCCTTATAGGCGCTGGGGAGCGCGCTGCATACGGGCCCTTTTGCGCAGGCTGCTGAAGCCGTCCGCGCCGTCATTCCCGCGAGCGCGAAGCGCGTCGGCGGGAATCCACCCGGGAGCTCGAACCGTGCACCCGAGGCTGGATCCCCGCTCTGCGCTTCGCTTGGCGGGGATGACGCCAATGATCACACCGTCGCCAACCTACGTCACGCCGGAATGACGCGCGGGAAGGATCAAGAGCCCTGGCCGTAGGTGACCTTCTTGGCGGCCGGCCAGGTGACGCGATAGCCGAACTCGACAGCCTTCTCCTCGTCGGGCTTGAGCTCCATGTCCCAGGCGAGCACGCCGCGCTTGTCGTCGAGGTCACGCCTGCTCGGCGCCAGCTTGCCCAGCAGCTCCACCTTGATGTCGGCATTCTGCGACACCGGGATCTGGTCGATGACGGTCACGGGAATAGCGCGCTCGTGCAGGTTCTTGACCGTGATGCGGTAGCTGCGGGTGTCCGTCTTGGACGAGGTGATGATCCCCGATTCCGCACGCTTCTCCTCGGCAAGCGCGTGGCGCACGCGCACGGCATCGTCGACGCCGAAGCCGAGCTCGTGTTCGTCGCCGGGCGCCAGCAGAGGCAGGCGGCCGTTGCCGACGAAGGTGCCGTCGCGAAAGAGCGAGACCTGCCCCGGCAGGACCGGCGTGCCGCGTGCCATCGCCACCTTGGCGTAGAGGTAGGCCTTCTGATCGCGCTTGGGAACGGTCCGCACGGTCAAGGCCGGGTCGAGCTGGGCCTCGTCGATCTGCACGCGCTTGGCCTCCCCGGTCGCCGGCACCGTGACGCGGCCGGCAACGGAGTAGATGGCCTGGAACGCCTGCGTCTCGACGGCGGCGCGCACCTCCTCCGCCTGCCGCGGCTCAGGCGCCGACTTGGCGGCACGGCGCTGGTCCTCCTCCAGGCCGGCGATGCGATCGGGCGCTGCAGAGGGCGCCGCCTCGCGCATCAACGTGCGGGATGCGCCGCCCACGGCCTGGGGTGAAGGGCGCGGCGGGGCTTCCGGCTCGTAGTCGACGGTCACGGGCTGCAGCTCCGGCGCGGCGGTTCCCGCGCCCGGACGGGTGGTCGACAGCGCCAGGGCCACGTTCTCCCAGCTCTCGCCCGTGCGCTGCTGGATGCTGGCGCGGCGCACCAGCTGCAGCTTCGGCGCTTGCGTCTTGGTGCCGGTGGCGAGGCGCGCGTCGTAGAACGGCACCCACGACGCCCCGCCGACCTGGTAGCGGATGGCGATCTCTGCCTCGAGCGGGCCGCCGGCGTTGACGAACACCTTCACCTCCGTGCGCTCCTCCTGCGTCGGTGCCAGGGAGGCGAGCTTGCCCTCGAGGTCTTTGATCTGCCGGTCGGTCTCGCGGATCTTGATTTGCGTCTCCAGGATGGCTTTCTGCGCCTCGGCGAGGCGCTCGCCGATGATGCCGAACAGCTGGCCCCAGTCGGGCTGCGGCGCCGCCGCACCGTTTGCGGGCGCCAGACGGGTCGGCAGTTGTGCGAGGTTGCCGATCAGCGTCTTCTGAGCTTCGGCTGCCTGCACCGCGGCCTGCAGGACGGCCCTGTCGTCCTTCAGCTTCTCGATGGCGTCCTCGACGCGCTTCCTCTCGCTGGCGGCGACGGCATCGTCGGTGCGCGGCACGAACAGGCGGCGGCTGTCGACGGAGCCGATCTCGAGCGATCCCGTCGCCTTGCCCTCGACGCGGATCGAGCTCGCGATGGCGCGCGCCGGCAGGTCGGAGAAGATGAGCACGTGATCGCCGGGCGCAAGGCGCACCTTGCCCACCCGCGTGATCTCCGCGCCGGAGGGAAACACGACGACGGCATCGATGCTGGACTGGCCCTTGATGTCGGCTGCCGCTGCGGCGGTGGCGACGGCGGGCAGCAGCAGCAACGCTGCGAGCACTGAGCGCATGGACTAAGCTTCCTCCCTCTTCGCCATACGGGCGCGATGGCAGGGCAAGCCCGTTCACTCCGCGAATTTCGCGATCAGGACACTAGCGGCCTTCGTGTCGCAACTGTGACGGAGGGAGCGCTTCGCCGCTTAAGGATTGGTAATGAAGCGGGGGGCGCGGGAGAAATGCTGGGAACGGAGCAAAGCTTGCGTCTCTCACCCCGGCCCTCTCCCCACTGACGAGTGGGGAGAGGAAGCCTGGTGCATCACTGGTCGAGCCAGACCTCGCTCAGGTCCTGCAGGATGTACTGGCTCGGCGAGAAGTGCCAGTTCTTGATCTTCTTGTGATTGACGATGATGCGCTGATACCAAAGCAGCGGCACGTTGTAGGCCGTGGTGATGGCGTAGCGGTCCATGGCCTGCACGAGCCGGATGCGCTCCTTGGGGTCGAGGGCACGACGCTGCTTCTCGTACATGTCGTCGAGCTTTGTGTCCTCGTGCCCGGAGAAGCCCGTCGGCGAGGCGGCCTTGGTCAGGAGCTTGGAGAACTGCGCCGTGGGGTCGTCGGTGAAGTCGACGATGAACTCGATCGCCACGTCGAAATTCCCAGACATCACGCCGTCCTGGTAGAGCTTGGTCTCCAGCTGCTCGTGCTGCACGTTGACGCCGATGCGCCGCCACTGGTCGATCAGGAACACGCCGCCCGGGGTGTAGGGCTCGGCCACGTTGCGGTTGAAGAGCTTGAAGGTGAGGTTCTCGGCGCCGGCCTCCTTCAGCAGCTTCCTGGCCTGCGCGCGCGAGGCCTCGATGTCCTTGGAGAAGCCCGGCAGCTTGACGAGCTCTGCCTCGGGCAACGCCATCGGGAAGCCCGGCCGCATGAAGCCTCCCACGTACTTGAGGATCGAGATCTTGGCGAGGCTGGTGGAGCCGCCCCAGCGGTCGATGGCCATGGACAGCGCCTGGCGTACGCGGATGTCGTCGAAGGGCTTGCGCTTGGTGTTGAACACCACCATCAGGCTGCCGACGAACGGGCCTTCGTTGACGACGAGCTGGTCCTTCATCTTGGCCAGCAGCTGGTCGCGCTCGGAGGGGTTGCGGCTGCGGAACTCGGCGTCGAACTGGCCGCTGAGGATGCCGGGCACGACGGCGTTGGACTTGACGAAATAGGCCTTGTAGCCGTCGAGGTAGGGCAGACCCTTGCGGAAGTAGCCGTCGAAGCGCTTGCCCTCCCAATAGGCCCCCCTCTCGTACTTGACGAAGGAGTAGGCACCCGAGCCCATGATCTCCGTCTCGGGGTAGCGCGGGTTCTGCTTGAGCTTCGCGGCGCTGTAGATGCAGTCGAAGGGCGAGGCGAAGCTCACGAGCATCGAGGCATTGGGCGCCTTGAGCTTGAAGACCACGGTTGTCGGGTCGGGCGTCTCGATCGTGCCGATGTCCGCATACCAGGCCTTGCGCACCGAGAGAACGCCCTGAGGCGGGTTGGCGATGCGCTCGTAGCTCGCCTTGACGTCCGCCGAGGTCAGCGCCGAGCCGTCGTGGAACTTCACGCCCTCGTTGAGCTTGAAGGTGTAGGTGAGGCCGTCCGGCGAGACGGTCCAGCTCTTGGCGAGGTCGCCGATGATCTTGGGATAGTGCGCGCCGTCGAACTTCAGGAGCGTCGAGTAGTGCGGCGCTATGGGGTGAAGGAAGGCAAACGACGTGTTCGCGTGACAGTCGAAGCTCGGTGGCTCGGCCACCACCGCGAACTGCAGAATGCCTCCTCTCTTCGGTGCCTCGGTTGCCGCCGCCGCGGGCAGAGATTGCAATACGATTGCCGCGGCCGCCAACGCCACCATGCGTCTCATTCCACTCCTCCTCTGGCTCAAGCCGATGTCGAGAATTGCCTCCCGGCGTCCGCTATCGGCGGTCGTGCCGCGAGCCCCACGGGTCGCGCGCAATCGGCCATCGTGCGGTGGCCGGCAAGCCCGCTGCGCGCTGACCGCATCCTGTAGAGATCGATTGTGACGACAACACGGGCGCCCGGCACCCGCCTCTTCTCCCCTGCATCCGGAGGACCCGTTGCAGCCGCGAGATTAGTTCGTCGGCGGAGCAGCGTGAAATGGTGGGAGCGGGCACGCTTAAGCGATGCTTAAGCGGGGCAGGTGCCGCTGAAGCCCCCAATCGATTCAATGGCTTGCATCATCGGCAAGACGACGCGCGGCTGCCGCCCGTTCAGGCCGCATTGCGCCAATCACCCAAGCTCGGCCATTTTCATGCCGCGATGGAGACGGATTGCTCCGCGCTTATTGGGGCGCGGTGCTCTGCACCGCGATCAGGGAGGTAGTTATGCAGTTGAGACAGTTTGTGGCGGCACTGGCGGGCGCGCTGGTGCTGGCCGGGATGGTTGCGGCCGATGCGCAGGCGCAGCGGCGCTTCGATCCGGAGTGGGTGCTGCTCGGCGAGAAGAGCGTGGGCTTCAGGGTCGATCGTGACGTCATTCATATCGGCCAGGGCGAGGACTGGTACAGGGATCGTCGGTTCCGGCAGCTGCGGTTCGTGGCCGAGCGCAACGACGTGCACATGATCTCGATCCGTCTCGTCTACTTCAACGGCTACGCCGAGGACTTCCGTATCGACCGGCTGATCCGGCAGGGTGCGGACCTGCCGATCGATCTCAGGGGCGATCGCAGCTACATCCGCCGCATCGAGATGCTCTATCGGTCGCGGCCGGACTTCCGCGGTGAGGCCATCATCAGGGTGTTCGGAGAGCCGTCGCGCCGCGGACCGCCGATGCCGCCTCCCGGTCCCGGCCCGGCCGAGTGGGTCGAGCTCGGCTGCCAGCAGGTGTCGCTCTTCGGCAAGGATCGCGACACCGTCCGCGTCGGTCGCCGCGAAGGCCGCTTCAAGGCCATCCGCCTGCACGTGCGCGGCGCCGACGTCGAGATGCTGGATCTCCGGGTGATCTACGCCAACGGCGAGCCCGACGACATCCCGGTCCGCCACGTCATTCGCCAGGGAGAGCGCACCCGGCCGCTCGATCTGCGCGGATGGCAGCGCTCGATCGATCGGGTGGATATGGTCTATCGCACCATCCCCAACTTCAAGGGCATCGCGACCGTGTGCGTCGAGGGCCTGCAGTAGGCAATTGCTACGAGGAGAGCCGCCCATCGGCGGTTCTCTCTTCGATTGGCGCCATGCACACGCGGCGCTCGGCGGCAGCTTTGGTGAGCGGCTGCGGCCGATTCAGCAGCGCGACCAGCGTGTAGCTGATAATCATGAGCAGGAACCAGGCGCCGAGCTTGCCCGCCGACACCAGCGACCAGCCGAGCCGCTGATGGGGATACATCCAGGCTGCCGTGAACGTGCCGATGTTCTCGGCGAGCCAGATGAATAGCGCGACCAGCGCAAAGCCTACGAGCAGCGGCATGCGCCGGTGCACGCGCCACACCTTGAAGTGCACCCAGCAACGGCCGAACAGCAGAGCCGTCAGTGCGAACAGCGCGAGCCGGACGTCGGGCAGATAGTGGTGGGCGAAGAAGTTGGCGTAGATGCCGGCCGCCAGCAGCAGCAGGGCCCACAGGGGCGGATGACGCGTGAAGCGGAAATCGAACAGGCGCCAGCAGCGGGCGATGTAGGAGCCGATGGCGGCGTACATGAAGCCGGTGAACAGCGGCACGCCGCCGATGCGCAACAACGAGGCTTCCGGGTAGAGCCAGGAGCCCATCGACGTCTTGAACACCTCCATCACCGTGCCGACCGCGTGAAAGAGGAAGATGACCTTGGCTTCCTCGAGGGTCTCGAGCTCGAAGGCGACCATGCCGAGCTGGATGGCGACGGCGGCGAGGACGAGGAAATCGTAGCGCGCGAGCCAGGCGCCCCTCGGATAGTAGAGGTGGGTGCCGATGAGCAGCGCGAGCATGAGCGCGCCGAACAGGCAGGCCCACCCCTGCTTGATGCCGAAGCGGACGAGTTCATAGAGGGCATGCGTCGTCGGCCGCTGCTCTGCCCACTCCCCGATGCGTGCCTCGGCCTCGATGAAGCGCGCCAGCGGCGCCCACGTGCGGGCGGCGCTGTCCGCCTCCGCGACCATGCGCGGAGAGGGCCTCGTGGTGAGCCTGTCGAACCACGAGCGGGCCGCCTGCGGCCGTTCCTCGACAGGCTCGGGACGGGGGCTTTCAGGCCCGGGACGTGGGCGTGCGCGGGGCCTGGGACCAAGCCTGGCACCACGCAGCCGCTTCTGCATGCGTCCCTCGTGCAATCCCGGCTGGCCGAACATTGGCCGGGCCGGCTACTGGCCTTGCAGCGTTCATTTCATTAGATTCAGGCGCAGCAACGGTCACACGGGGGCCGTTTTGGACGAGGCGCTGGACGCATGAGCCGGATTCCGGACTTCACCAAGGTCGAGCTAGAAGGGGTCAGACCCCTTGCCGCTACCGCTGCGGACCAAGCTGCCAAGGGCGAGACAAGGGGTCTGCCCCCTTCGGACGCCTGGCTCACGCCCGAAGGCATCGCCGTCAAGAAGGCCTATTCGGCGGCTGACACCAGCGGCCTCGACTTCCTCGACGGCTATCCGGGCATCGCTCCCTACCTGCGCGGGCCCTACCCGACGATGTACGTCACGCAGCCCTGGACCGTCCGCCAGTACGCCGGCTTCTCAACGGCGGAAGACTCCAACGCCTTCTACCGGCGCAACATCGCCGCGGGGCAGAAGGGCCTCTCCATTGCCTTCGATCTCGCCACCCATCGCGGCTACGACAGCGACCATCCACGCGTGAAGGGCGACGTCGGAATGGCCGGCGTGGCGATCGATTCCATCCTCGACATGCGCACCCTCTTCGCCGGCATCAATCTCGCCGACATGACGGTGTCGATGACCATGAACGGGGCCGTGCTGCCGGTGCTGGCGCTCTTCATCGTCGCCGGCGAGGAGCAGGGCGTGAAGCCGGAGAAGCTGGCGGGCACCATCCAGAACGACATCCTCAAAGAGTTCATGGTGCGCAACACCTACATTTATCCGCCCGCACCCTCGATGCGCATCATCTCCGACATCTTCGCCTTCACCAGCGCGAGGATGCCGAAGTTCAACTCCATTTCCATCTCCGGCTATCACATGCAGGAGGCCGGTGCGACGGCGGACCTTGAGCTCGCCTACACGCTGGCCGACGGCGTCGAGTACGCGCGCGCCGGCGTGGCGGCCGGCCTCCACATCGATGCATTCGCGCCGCGGCTGTCGTTCTTCTGGGCGATCGGCATGAACTACTTCATGGAGATCGCCAAGATGCGCGCCGCCCGGCTCCTGTGGGCGAAGCTCATCAAGGACGAGTTTGCGCCCAAGGATGCCAAGTCGCTCGCCTTGCGCACGCACTGCCAGACCAGCGGCTGGAGCCTCACGGCCCAGGACGTGTTCAACAACGTGACGCGCACGGGCATCGAGGCGCTGGCGGCCACCCACGGCGGCACCCAGTCGCTGCACACCAACGCGCTCGACGAGGCCATCGCGCTGCCCACCGACTTCTCGGCGCGCATCGCCCGCAACACCCAGCTCTTCATTCAGCAGGAGACCGGCACGTGCCGCACCATCGATCCGTGGGGCGGCAGCTACTATGTCGAGCGGCTGACCTACGAGCTCATCCGCAAGGCGCAGGCCCACATTGCCGAGGTGGAGGAGCTGGGCGGCATGGCCAAGGCGATCGCCGCCGGCATCCCCAAGATGCGCATCGAGGAGGCGGCGGCCCGCGCCCAGGCACGCATCGACTCGGGCGCCCAGACCATCGTCGGCGTCAACAAGTATCAGGTGAGCGACGAGGCCCGGATCGAGGTGCTCAAGGTCGACAACAAGACCGTGCGTGAGAGCCAGATCGCCAAGCTCCAGCGCCTCAAGGGCGAGCGGGATCCGGCAGCCGCTGCCGCGGCGCTCGCCGCGCTCACCGAAACGGCGCGCACCGGCGCCGGCAACCTGCTCGAGCGGGCCGTGGCGGCAGCTCGCGCCAAGGCGACGGTTGGCGAGATCTCGCAAGCCATGGAGCAGGTGTGGGGCCGCCACCGTGCCGAGACGCGCGCGGTGTCGGGTGTCTACAGCGCCGAGGCAGGAGCCATGAGCAAGGACGTGGAGCGCGTGCGGCGCATGTGCGAGGCGTTTGCCGCCAACGACGGCCGGCGACCGCGCATCCTGGTCGCCAAGATGGGCCAGGACGGCCACGACCGTGGGCAGAAGGTCATCGCCTCGGCGTTCGCCGACCTTGGCTTCGACGTCGACATCGGCCCGCTGTTTGCCACGCCTGAGGAGGCGGCACGGCAGGCCGTTGAGAACGACGTGCATATCCTCGGCGTGTCGTCGCTGGCGGCCGGGCACCTGACGCTGGTGCCGGAGTTGGCGGCGGCGCTCGAGAAGGAGGGGCGCGGCGACATCATGATCGTGGTCGGCGGCGTCATCCCGCCGTCGGACTACGACGCCCTCTTCGAGGCCGGCGCCAAGGCCGTGTTCGGACCCGGCACCAATATTCCGCGCGCGGCCGCCGACTTGCTGGACAAGCTGAACGCCGAGCTCGGCTACGGCCCGAAAGCGGCCGCGGAGTGAACGTCGCAGCAGCTAACCCAGGGACGCTGCCCGCAAGACGATAAGCTTCGCGGGCAGGATTTCATCATCGGAATGAAGCGACCCGCCAGGCATTCGCGGCGATGATGGCTGCATTGTTGAGCTCCTGTGTTCCGGCAGGCTCGCCCCCGATCAAGACGAGCGGGTTGGACCAGATGGGCAGGCGCGGGCAGCTGCCGCAGGCATTCTTGTAGCTCATGATATCGCGCCAGCTGGTGCCGCTGACGTAGGCGAGCTCATGGCGCGCCCCGAGGATGTGGCCGATCTCGTGGGCAACCGTGTAGTTCGCAACGGCACATCCATGATGCACGACCGCGAATGCCTCATCGGCATCGGCGCCGATGCGGGTGGCGAGCCCGCAGCCTTCGGCGTCGTCAACGATCAGGACCGCAATATCGGCCCGGTAGGCCTCGCGCATGGCGTGAATATGCTCCATGTGCTCGTCATCTCCGTCTGCCATATGCCAGACGTGCTCGAAATGACCGCCCCGCTCCACATAGCCGGTCTGAAACGCATGGACGAGCCGAAGCCGGATGTGGCCGATCCCGCTGAGGCGGAAGGAGTGGTTCGCCTGCTCGATCGAGAGCTCCACGACCTCCCGCTCGATATCGTAGTAGTGCTGCGCGGCTTTTTGCGTGTAGGCGACCAGCACGTCGATCACGATCTCCGCCGGCCTGGAGGAGGGAAGGCGGGGAAGGGCCTTGGCGGCGGCAGCCGCATGCGCGGGCGCAAGCGCCACCTGCTGATCCCGTGCCTTCCGCGCCGATGGCTGCTCGAGGCCCCAGGTCACCGGCTTGAGGGCTCTTGCTGCGTGTGCCGCCTCGCGGGCGGCGGCAGGAGCCAGCGTCACGGCGAGACTGGTAGCAGCGACAAGGATCTTCCCCAGCGTTCTCATGGCGGTCACGTCAGGCTTGCTCTTGTGCGAGGTGCGAGTGCGCCTGCCGGCGCAATGCCGTTGCAGGAGCGCGGCGGACGACCATCGTTTGCGTGCCAATGATCGACGGCCGTCTGCCTAGCCGGCCTTCGCCTGCAGGCCTGTGACCTGCGTAACCAGGCGCATCACCATTGCGTGAGGATCGAGTGAGCCGCGCTTTCCGTCGTTCGCCGCGACGGGGCGGGTTCCGCGGCACAGAAGTGCCGTGGCATCATCCTTTGACGAGCAGCGAAGTCTCACTTCGAAATGTTCGCTCGATTGACGCGGGGCCGCGAAGGTCGTAGCATTTGTGACTACCAAACGCCTCCACCGGAGTGAGGCGCCCAGGGCGGTAACGCAAATCGGAAGAGCGCTCGTCGGAGACGCCTTCGATTGCCGAGGAGGACGGAGAGAACAATGAGTGTTGCGCCATTGCGCAAGGCGCTCGCCACGATGGTGGCGATGCTCGCGAGCGTGGTCCTTTGCCAGGCGGCCTTTGCGACCACCAAGATCGTGATCCACATCTATCCGGGATCGCTCATCTCCCTCTACCCGCACCTCGGCATCGATCAGGGCTTCTACAAGGCCGAAGGGCTCGAGGCCTCCATGCTGCCGCTCAATTCGGGGCCCGAGGCCAACGCTGCGCTCGCAGGAGGCAGCCTGCAGTTCGTGCTCAATACGAGCGACAACTTGATCCTCGCCAAGGCCAGAGGTCTGGCGGTCGTGTCGGTGGTGGGCAACCAGACGCGCAATTTCTACTCTCTGGTGGTCAGGAGAGATCTCGATATCCCTGAGAACGCCCCCTCCGACAAGGTCGCCAGGGCCCTCATCGGCAAGCGAATCGGCGTCAACGCTCCCGGCACCAACAACGACCGCTTTGCGCGCGCGATCTTCAAGGCGGCGGGCGTCGATCCCGAGAAGGTGACGATCGTGGCGGCGGGCGCTCCGCCGAGCGCGCTTGCGGCATTTGCCTCGAACAGCCTGGACGCCGACTTGAGCTGGGAGCCCTTTCAGACGGTCACGACCCTGAACGGCACGGGACGCGTGGCGATCGACTGTCGTATCAAGGGACAATGTCCGCCAGCCCTGGAGCGGCCCGGCACCGCATTCCAGACCTACTACACGACCAAAGCGTTTCTCGACGCGAATACGGAGGCGGTGGCCGGCTTCGTGCGCGCGCACCAGAAGATTGACGCGTGGGTGCACGACCCGAAGAACAAGGGCGCCCTCGTCGCCGCGGTCAAGCGTCTGCTTCCACCGCCGAGCGGGTCCAGCATCGACCCCGACGTCTATGCGGCCAAGGTACTGGAGGGCTCCCTGCCGGCGTTCGGTGTCTCGATCGATCCCGCGGGCCTCGAGGCTTGGAACGAGCAGCTCGTTGAGGCCAAGCTCATCCCTGCTCCCGTCGATGTCCGGGAGATACTGTGGGACAAGGCTCCAAAACCCTGAAAGGCACCATTGGTGGGTGACTTCGGGCCACCGATGTCGAGGAGTTGGCCGTGGGTGAGGTGAAGCTGTTTCAGCTGGCAGCGGAGAAGACGGATCCGCGTCCGCGCGGCGCGGCGTCTGCTGCACGCATTCCGATCGAGGTCAAAGGCCTCAGCCACTACTACCTGAAACGCGCCGACAGCCGCGCCGAAGCGGTCGCGGCGCTTGCCGATGTCGATCTCGAGGTCGAGCCCGCGGAATTCGTCGCCCTCGTCGGCCCGAGCGGATGCGGCAAGACGACGCTGCTGAACATCCTGAGCGGGCTGATCGAGGTGCAGCAGGGGCGCGTCAGCGTTCTTGATGCTCCGCCGGCAGCGGCGCGCCGTGACGTAGCCTATATGTTCGCGCGCGATGCTCTGCTGCCGTGGCGGACCGCGCTGCGCAACGTCACGCTTGGGCTCGAGCCGCTCAAGCTGCCGGCGGCCGAAATGCGCGATCGTGCCGGCATGATGCTCCGCCGCGTGAAGCTCGGAGAATTCCTGCACGCCTATCCCTCTCAGCTCTCGCAAGGCATGCGGCAACGCGTAGCGCTGGCGAGGACATTCGCGCTTCCCTCTCAGGTGCTGCTCATGGACGAGCCCTTCGCCGCCCTCGATGCGCATCTGCGGATCGAGGCCGGCGACCTTCTTCTGCAGCTCTGGGAACAGGATCGGCGGACGGTCGTGTTCGTGACCCACGATCTCCACGAGGCCATTGCGCTGGCGGACCGGGTAATCGTCTTCCATCCGCGGCCAGGGCGAATCGCAACGCAGTTCAAGATCCCGTTTCGCCGGCCGCGCTCGGTCGAGGAGCTGCAGGAGAGCTCGGAGTATCACGACTTCTATCGCCACCTGTGGCGGGCCATGGCGGTCGGCGAGGGCCGCTGAGACACGACAAGAGTTCTTTCATGAACGCAGTCGACAACGCGATGGCGGCTCAGGCCTGGTTGACGCTGCAGGAAGGCCAGCGGCGCCGAAAGGAGCTTCGGCACCATGCTGCGGTCTGGATGTGGCGGGGCCTTGCTGTACTTCTGCTCCTGGGCAGCTGGCAGATCGCTGCCGACAGAAGCTGGATCAACCCCTTCTTCTCCAGCAGCCCCTACGCGGTCTTCCTCTACCTGCAGAGCGCGCTGTCGTCGGCGGAGTTCTGGTCTCACGTCGGGATCACCTTGCTGGAGGCCGGCATCTCCTTCGTTGTCGGCAGCGTAGCGGCGATCCTGCTCGGCTTCTTCCTCGCCCAGAACCGCGTTGCCCGGGACGCGACGCGTCCGCTGCTGATCATCATGAACAGCATGCCGCGCGTCGCGCTGGCGCCGTTGCTGATCATCTGGTTCGGGCTCGGCGTCGGCTCCAAGATCGCGGTTGGCATCAGCCTCACCTTCTTCGTGGTGCTCAACGGCACTCTGGTCGGCGTGGACAGTACCGATCCGGACCACAGGCTCTTGAGTCGGCAGCTGGGTCTCACCGCCCGGGAGACCTTCTACAAGGTCGTGCTGCCGTCGAGCGTGGTGAGCATCTTCGCCGCGCTCAATCTGGGGCTGGTCTATGGCTTCCTGGGTGTCGTGGTGGCGGAGATGCTCGCAAGCCCCAAGGGGCTGGGCTATCTCATTCAGTACAACGCGGGCCTGCTGCGCACCGATGCCGTCCTCGCGATCGTCATCTTCCTCGCGCTTCTCGTCACCGCCATCGTGTACCTTCTCGACCGGCTCGAAGCTCATCTCTTGCGCTGGCGCAGACCCTGATGATGGGACGTCCGAGACGTCCGGTCTCTCCCCGACGTGCCTCTGGAGCCAAACATGCGAATGCGTGCCGCCGTCCTTTACGAGCAGGGCATCGCGCCGCCCTACGCCGTCAGCAAGCCGCTCGTTGTCGAGGATCTGGAGCTCGACGGGCCGGGTCCCGGGGAAATTCTGGTCAAGATTGTCGCTGCCGGCCTCTGCCATTCCGACCTGTCCTCGATCAGCGGCGACAGGCCGCGTCCCATTCCCCTGGTGCCGGGGCACGAGGCCGCGGGGATCGTGCAGGAGTTGGGCAGCGGCATCGAAGACCTCGAGGTCGGTGACCACGTCGTCATGGTCTTCGTCGCCAGCTGCGGCCACTGCCCCGTGTGCCACGGCGGGCGTCCCAACCTGTGTGAGGCATCCTGGGGCGCGCGAAGCAAAGGGACGCTGCCGAGCGGCGCACGCCGCCTGCGGACAAAAGAGCGGCAGATCAATCACAACAGCGGACTGTCGGTATTCGCCGAGTACGCGGTGGTCTCCCGGCAGTCGGTCGTGCGGGTCGCCAAGGACATCCCGCTGCACGATGCCGCGGTCTTCGGATGCGCGGTGATTACGGGAGTGGGTGCGGTCGTCAACACGGCTCGCGTCCAACTGGGTGCAGACGTTGCGGTCACCGGCCTCGGAGGTGTCGGGCTCAGCGCGATCCTGGGCGCGAAGGTGGCCGGCGCGGCGAAGATCATCGCTATCGACGTCAGCGCGGAGAAGCTCGGACTGGCCCGGCAGCTGGGCGCCACTCACGCCCTCGATGCGCGCGATCCGAAATGCGCGGAGGCGGTCAAGGATCTGACCTTGGGCGGCGTGGACCATGCCTTCGAGATGTCGGGCGCGCCGCCGGCGGTAGGGCTCGCCTATGCGATCCTCAAGCGCGGCGGAAAGCTCACCATTGCCGGCTTGCCACACCCTTCACAGACGCTTGCGATCCCCGTCGCGGCCATGGTGTCTGACGAGCGGGTGGTGGCCGGCAGCTACATGGGAAGCTGCGTGCCCGAGCGCGACATTCCCCGCTTTCTCGAGATGTACCGGCTGGGTCGGCTGCCGGTCGACCGCCTGCGCACGGGCACCGTGAGCCTCGACACCATCAACGAGGGCTTCGACCGGCTGGCGCGTGCCGAGACCGTTCGCGACATCCTGGTCTTCCCCTGATCCTCGCCCGAGCGTGCCTGGACTTCACCGATATGGAACGGAATTTGACAGGCCTCGCAACTCTGGTAGTATCACTAGCTGCTACTATCATCCAGCGAGAGCACCATGGCACAACCAGAGGACAACGACGCCCTGAGCGGGCTCACGATGAGGTTCGCGCGGCATGTCGCGAGCCTGCGCTACGAGGACCTGCCCGCACCTGTCCTCGAGAAGGCCCTGCTCATCCTGCGCGACGGGGTCGGCAATCAGGTTGCGGCCTCCGCGATCAGCGACCCGGCGAACGCCGTCATCGCCCTCATCAAGGAATGGGGCGGCGCGCAGCAGAGCACCATCATCGGGCATGGCGTGAAGGTGCCCGCACCGAACGCCGCGCTCGCCAACGCCATGCTCGGCCACGGCATCGAGCTCGACGATGCCCATGGCACGGGCCTCATCAAGGCAGGCTCCGTTCTCGTGCCTTCCGCGTTCGCGCTCTCGGAGCTGACCGGTGCCTCGGGCAAGCAGGTCGTCACCGGGCTCGTGGCGGGCTATGACGTCGCCATTCGCATCGCCAAGGCGATCAATCCAGGACATCGGCAGCGGGGCTATCACACCACCGGAACGGTCTCCGCGATCGGCGCGGCGGCCATGGGCGCAAAGCTGCTCGGCTGCAACGCGGAGCAGATCGCCTGGGCCATCGGGCTTGCCTGCATGCAGTCTGCGGGCATTCAGTCCTACCTCGACGATCCCTGCATGGCGAAGCCGTTCAGCCCCGGCAAGTCCGCCTACAACGGCGTGCTGGCTGCGATCCTGGCAAGCCGTGGCTTCACCGGTCCCAAAAAGGTGCTGGAATCGCGGGAGGGCTTCTTCAACGCCTTCACCAACCAGGTGCGCGTCGAGGACCTGAGGGACGACCTCGGAAGGCATTTCGCCATCATGGAAGTCGGCTTCAAGCCCCATGCCGCCTGCCGCTATGCGCACGGCCCGATCGACCTCGCGCAGGAGGCCTATCGCAAGGAGGGCGTGCGGCTGAAGGACGTGGAGCGGGTGCGCGTGAGGATGAGCGAGCTCGCCATCCGGCAGGCCTCCAAGCCAGTCTGCACGAGCCTCAATGCATCCATGGGCAGCACCCAGTTCAGCGTGGCGCTGGCACTGGCAGCGGGCAAGAACGGGCTCAAGGAATACTGGCAGGGCTTCAAGCAGGCCGAGGTTCACGAGGGCTCGAAGAAGATCGCGCTCGAGCGGGAAGCCGCCTACGGGCTCGGCGGACGCCAGGCTGCTCTCGAGATTGTCCTGCGTGACGGACGGACGGTGCAGCTGAGCTCCGAGGAGCCCAAGGGCGAGCCGACCAACCCGCTTACGGCCGAGGAGCTGGAGCAGAAATATCTCGCCATGACCACGATGGTCATCGACGAGGCGCAGGCGCGCCGCATCGGCAATCTCGTCATGTCGCTCGGCACCCAGCCCAAAGCCGAAGTCGTTCCTCAGGCAACCGTGGTGAAGAATGGGCCCGCGCTTCGCGCCGCATGATCGGGGCAACAGTGCCCCCGTGGGCGCGCCGATCCATGCCGGCGGCGGGCCCGAGCAGATCTCGATCCCCTGCGCCTTCATGCGCGGGGGCTCGAGCCGCGGCGGGTTCTTTCTTGCAACCGATCTGCCGGAGGACCCGGCACGACGCCACGCATTCCTGTTGGCGGCCTACGGATCGCCGGATGAGCGCCAGATCGATGGCATCGGCGGATCCGATCCTCTGACCAGCAAGGCGGCCGTGATCGCGCGCAGCCGGCGGCCCGACGCCGATGTCGAGTACACGTTCTACCAGGTGGGGATCGATCGGCCCTCCGTCTCCAGCGGGGGAAGCTGCGGGAATATGCTGGCGGCAGTCGGGCCGTTCGCGATCCTGAGGGGCCTGGTTGCGCCCGCGGAGCCTGAGACGACGGTGCGCATCTACACAACGAACACGCGCCAGACGGTCATTGCGCGCGTGCCCGTGCGCGCCGGCCTTCCGGCCTGCGAAGGCGATTGCGCAATTGCCGGCGTGCCGGGCACCGGGGCGCCAATCAGGCTCGACTTCGGCGATTGCAGCGGCGCCGTATCGGGCAAGCTCCTGCCGACCGGGGCGCCGCGCAACATCGTCGAGGTGGAGGGCCGCCCGGCGCGCGTTTCGCTGATCGACGCGGCCACCCCCTTCGTCTTCGTCAACGCGCACGACATCGGCGGGACGGCGCTGGAGACGCCCGATGAACTGATCGGCAACCCCTCGCTGATGCAGCGTCTCGAGCTGGTGCGGGGTTGGGCAGCCGTGGCTCTCGGCCTCGTCGCGCAGGCGGAACAAGCAAAGGCGAGGAGCCCGAACCTGCCGCGCGTGATGATGGTAGCGCCACCCGCATCCTACAAGACCAGGGATGGGCAGCTGGTCGCTGCCGCCGACGCGGACATCTGCGTTCGCCAGCTGGCGATGCAGCGCCCGCACAAGGCCTTGGCCGTCACGGGCGCCGTCTGCGCGGCCGTGGCGGCTGCGGTCGAGGGCTCCGTGGTCGCCGAGGCGATCGGCAAGAAGCTCGGGGAGGTGCGGCTGGGGCATCCGAGCGGCGTCCTGCGCGTTGCTTCGCGCATCGGTCGCAGCGAGGCCGGCGATCTGGTGATCCGCAGCGCGCAGATCGAGCGGACCGCCCGCCTGATCATGGAGGGCTCGCTGTTCGTCCGGCGGCGCAGGCTCGACGAGCTGGCCTCGGCGCTGGAGGGCAGGGCGGCATGACCGCCGAGGCGAACGCCACAGGGTTCTTGCTGCCGTCGCGCGCTGCCAAACCGCGCACGCGCGGTCTCACCGCCGTCATCGACTTCGGCCCGGACGGGTTCGGCTGGACCGGCGAGCGCGGTATCGCCGACCTCCTCGACTGCGCCGCCGACTACATCGACTTCGCCAAGATCTACGCCATGAACGCGCTCCTCCTGCCGGAGGACGTCGTGCGGCGCATCGTTCGTCTCTATCGGGACGCAGGGATCACCTGCTATTCGGGCGGCATCCTGTTCGAGTTCGCCTACGAGCGGGGCGAGATCGACGCCTTCGTTGCACACTTGCGGAAGATCGGCCTCGACACGCTCGAGATCTCGGAGAACTACGTCACCCTTGCCGATGCGGAGCGCCGCGCGTTCATCGAGCGCTTCAAGGCGTGCGGCCTCAATGTCATCTACGAGTTCGGCCGCAAGGACCCGCTCCACCCTCTGGAGCTCGGCGAGCTCGGAAGCATCGTCGACGGCGTTGTGCAGTGCGGCGTCGAGCACGTCATCGTCGAGCAGTCGGAGATCGATCTGGTGGTGGCGTCTGCGCCCGACCGGCTCACGGCGCTGGCGGCGACAAGCTGGTTCAAGCATATTCTGATCGAGGCCGATCCCTATCGGTTTCCCAAGCAGCACGTCGATCTGCTGAAGATGTTCGGCACCGACGTCAATCTGGCCAATGTTGCGGCCGGACAGGCTCTGCGGCTCGAGGGCCTGCGCCGCGGCATCGGCCGCGCTGTCGGCTACTCGCTATTGCGGTCGGAAGGGCGCACTCGATGATCGATTCTCATCTCACGGACATCGGCGAGCTGTTGCCGGATCTGCAGGCGCTGGGCTTCAGCGAATACGAGGCGCGCGCCTACATCGCGCTCTTCAAGTTGCAGACCGCCACCGCATACGAGGTCAGCAAACTCGCCGGGCTGCCGAAGGCGAACAGCTACGCGGTTCTGGAAAGCCTGAGCAAGAAGGAAGCTGCCCAGCCCGTCTCCGAGAGTCCCGTGCGCTATGTCGCCGTGGCGCCGGCCGTGCTGTTCAAGCGCATCGCCAATACAACGGACAAGCGCTGCGCACGGCTTGCGACCAGGATTTCAAACCTCGCACACTCCGACGATCGCGGCTACGTATGGTCCATCAGCGGCGAAGAAGCGATCGCCGACAAGATCCAGTCGATGATCACGGACGCGACGTCGCATGTCTGGGTCAAGGCCGAGAGCAGGATGCTCGAGCCCCATCGCGCCGCACTGCAGAAGGCGGCAAATCGCGGCGTCTCGATCATGATCATTCTCTTCGGCACCGACCCCGAGCGCTACAGCTTCGGCAGGCACTCCCGCACCTTCCTCCACGAGGGCAACGGCGTCGTCGTCGGCATTGCCAATGAGCTGTTCACGATCACCAAGGACTTCGAGGAGGCCTTCGTGGCGGAGTTCCGCGGCGAGCCGCATGGCGCCTACACCATGAACAGGGCCATCGTGAATCTCGCAGACACGCTGCTGCGGCATGAGATCTACATTGCCGAGATCTTCGAGGCTCTTGGGGCACCTATCCAGGAGACCTTCGGCCCGGCCCTCATCAAGCTTCGTCGCAAGTATCTGCCGCAGGATCAGGTGGCCGCGCTGGAGTCATTTCTTGCGGGCCGCGGACTTCCGGCGAAGAGCCACAGGAAAGCGAAGGCGCTCGCGAAATGAAGGCGACAGACACAGCGCGTGAAGCGGACGTGATCGTGGTCGGCGCCGGCAATGCCGCGGCATGCGCCGCTCTGGCCGCGCACGACGGAGGGGCCAGGGTGCTGATGCTCGAGGCCGCCCCGTTCGGCGAGCGCGGGGGCAACTCGACGTACACCGCCGGCGCCATGCGCTGCGTGTTCAACGGCGTCGAGGATGTGCGCTCTCTCGTACCCGACATCAGCAGGGAGGTCGAGGCAAACACCGACTTCGGCAGCTACACCGAAGAGCAGTTCCTCGATGACATGTTTCGGGTCACCCAATACCGGACGGATCCTACCCTCGTGGAGCATCTGGTGCGCCGCAGCCTGCCGACGCTGCAGTGGATGCGCGGCCAGGGTGTCAGGTTCCAGACGAGTCACGGCCGCCAGGCCTACAAGGTCGACGGCAAGTTCAAGTTCTGGGGCGGCCTCAGCGTCGAGGTCTGGGGCGGGGGGCCGGGTCTCGTGCAAATGCTGCTCTCCGCCGCGGAACGGAAGGGGGTGCGCATCCTCTACGACACCCCCGCCGTTGCCCTGCTCCACGACGACGACGGCGTTTGCGGCGTAAGGGCCCGGCACGACGGGCGCACGCGCGAGTTCCGGAGCAAGGCTGTCGTGCTCGCATGTGGCGGCTTCGAATCCAATGCCGAGATGCGCGCCCGCTATCTGGGGCCGAACTGGGATCTGGCCAAGGTCAGGGGCACGCGCTTCAACACGGGCGCGGGCATCCGCATGGCGCTGGAGATGGGCGCCATGCCGTGCGGACACTGGTCGGGCGCGCATGCGGTGGCCTGGGACCAGAACGCGCCGCCCTTCGGCGACCTCGCCGTCGGCGACGCATTCCAGAAGCACAGCTATCCCTTCGGCATCGTCGTCAATACGCGCGGCGAGCGCTTCGTCGACGAGGGTGCCGATTTCCGCAACTACACCTACGCCAAGTACGGCAGCGAGATCCTCAAGCAGCCCGGACAGCACGCCTGGCAGGTGTTCGATGCCAAGGTGCAGCACCTGCTGCGCGACGAGTACAAGATCCGCCAGATCACGAAGATCAAGGCCGACAGCCTGGACGCCCTGGTGGCGCAGATGGAAGGCGTCGACCCCGAGGGCTTTCGACGCACGATCGAGCAGTTCAATCGCGCCGTTCGCCAGGAGATCCCCTTCAACCCGAATGTGAAGGATGGCCGGTCGGCGGGCGGCATCTTCCCGCGCAAGTCGAATTGGGCCAACACGATCGACACGCCGCCTTTCGAAGCCTATGCCGTGACGTGCGGCGTCACGTTCACGTTCGGCGGCCTCAAGATCAGCGATGCCGCGCAGGTCGAGGACACGGCGGGCCTGCCGATTCCCGGCCTTTTCGCCGCCGGAGAGGTGGTTGGTGGATTGTTCTATCATAACTATCCCGGAGGGACCGGGCTGACGTCGGGTGCGGTGTTCGGCAAGATCGCCGGCGAAAGCGCGGCAGCGGCCGCAAACAACAAGCAGAGTCTGTCCGCGGCTTGAGCGGGCCTGGGTAGGAAGACGTATCGGAGGTTCGACGAAATGAGACCCTTCCTGGCGCATGGAATGCCGTGGGCCGCGGCGGCGGGGCTTGCCGTCTGGCTTTCATGCGGAGCCGCGGCCGCTCCCGCCGACAGCACATCGATACGGGTCGGCACGCAGGCGGTCCCGCCCGACGAGGTGTATGCGGCGCGGGACTGGGGCAAGCCCTACAACCTGCACGTGGACCTCAAGTCCTACAGCTCCGGGGGGGACATCCTGAAGGCCTTCCTCGGCCGGCAGCTCGACGTCGGCAACGGCGGGTCGGCTCGGCTCGTGAGCATGGCCGCCCAGCAGGCCGACCAGTTCTATATCGTTGCCGCGAACCAGTATGGCGGCAACCGCTACGGCGTGATGGTGGCAAAGAGCTCGCCGGTCACCTCCGTCGCAGAGCTCAAAGGCAAGAAGATCGGCGCGGTCACCGGCTCGGGCGCCTACAACACCTTCAGAGTGTATCTGGAGAAGAACGGGCTCAAGGAGAGCGATTTCCAGCTCGTCAACATGAAGGTCGAGGACCTGCGCGCCGCAGTCCAGCAAGGCATCCTCGACGCGGCCGTGGCGTGGGAGCCGCACGTTGCCATCGCCGAGACGATGGGGGTGGTGAAGCGCATCCAGTCCATGGAAGGCGTGAACGAGAGCCCCAACTTCGTGCTCGTTTCCCGCGAATTCGCCGACAAGAACCCCGAGGCGGTCACACGCTACGTCGCAACCCTCATCGACCTCGCCGACCTCATCACCAGCCGCCCCAGCGAGGCGGCAAGCCTGGCAGTGCAGGAGATCGGCAAGAAGGGTGTTCAGGCCGACGTCAAGGGCCTGGAGCTTGCGCTCACCCGCATCAAGATGAACCCGAAGGTCACGGACACGCTGCTCGACGAGCTGGTGCCCATCGCGGCGTCGATGCACGCGGCCGGCAAGATCAAGACGGTGCCCGATTTCAAGAAGCTCGTCCGGCACGATTTCTACGATGCAGCAGTGAAGCTCTCGGCGGCCAATCGAGCCCGCTGACCGATGGCGTCGAGTGAGGCTCGCGTGCAGGACGCGACAGCGCAGACCGGAGGTGTGGGAGGAGGCTCGACGCGCTTGGTTGCGCTGAGGAGCTTCGCCGAGTTCCTGCTGCCGATCGTGGTGCTTCTGCTGCTGTGGGAGGCCGGGGTTCGGACCGGCCTCATCGATCCCACGATCCTGCCTGCGCCCTCCATGATCGTCGGTCGCGCCTGGGTGCTGCTCGACCCCTCGCACCCCGAGCGCAGCCTGCTCCTCACTCACATCGCGGCCAGCCTGTGGCGAGCCCTCGTTGCCTTCGCCATCGCCTGCGGCGTCGCTATTCCGCTGGGTTTCGCCCTGGGTCTCAGCCCCATCGCCTATCGCTCCGCGAGCCCACTGCTGAGCTTGCTGCTTCCGCTGCCGGCCGTGGCATGGACCCCTATCTTCCTGGTCGGCTTCGGCCAGGGCGACACCACCATCATCAGCGTGTGCTTCCTGGGGGCGGTGTTTCCCGTGCTCTATGCCACCATCCGCGGCGTCCAGAGCATCAGCCCGCATTCGCTGTGGGTCGTGCGCAGCATGGGCGCCCGGCGGTCCGACATCTTCGTGCGCGTGCTGCTGCCCGGCTGCCTGCCGGCGCTCATCTCCGGCCTCAAGCTCGGCATGGCCCACTCGTGGCGCACGTTGGTCGCCGCGGAGATGCTCGCCGCGCTGAGCCGCGGTCTCGGCTACATGATTTTTGCCGCCCGCGCGTACATGGATGTCTCAACCATGTTCGTGGGCATCGCATGCCTGGCCGTGATCGGCATGCTCGTCGAGCACGGCCTGTTTGGCCCGCTCGAGAGCGCGACGGTGCGAAAATGGTATGGCGTCAGCCGTGTAGGGGGCGCCAGATGAGCTTGCAGGTGGCCGCCGTGCCCGCCGAGCAGCGACCCTCTCGCCTCGAGCGCGTGGCCGATGCCGCCCTGACCATGGGACCCGTGGTGCTGCCTCTCGTGCTCTGGGAGCTGGCCGCGTGGATGGGCTGGATCAACACCTTCCTGTTCCCGTCCCCATCGCGTATCGCCGCCACGCTCTGGACCCAGTCCGGACCCGACGGCAATCCCCCGTGGGGCATACCCCTGCACGTGGCCCGCAGCCTCACCAGGCTGCTGGCAGGAATGGCCATCGCAATCGCGCTCGGAACGCTCGTCGGCGTGGTAATCGGCATGACGCGGTGGGGCCGCTTCATCTTCCGGCCGTTGATCAGCGCCCTGATGCCGGTGCCGACCCTGGCTTGGACGCCGGTGCTGCTGCTCGCCGTGGGCATCGACGACCGCGCGACGATCATCGTGGTCGCGATCGCCGCGAGCTTCGAGATCATCTACACCATCGTGGCCGGCCTGGAGATGATGAACGTGCGCGTCTTCTGGGTCGCTCAATCCATGGGCGCAACGCCAGTGCAAATCTTCTGGCGCGTGATCCTTCCCGGCGTCCTTCCCTATCTCATCACGGGCGTCCGGCTCGGCACGGGATACGCCTGGCGCGCCCTGATTGCCGCCGAGATGCTGGCCGCGAGCTCCTACGGGCTGGGCTTCATGATCTTCGATGCCTCCGAGTACATGAGCATGGACGTGATCTACGGCGGGGTCGTGCTGATCGCCGTTCTCGGATACCTGCTGGAGAACGTCTTGATCGGCCGCCTCGAGGCCGCGACCATCGACAAGTGGGGGGTGCGTGTTGAAGCTTGAGCAGGCCAACGCCAAAGTGCTGCCTCTGCCGATGAGCGCTCCGGCCAAGCCCAAGATCGTCGCCGAGGGCATCCGCAAGTCCTTCGGCAATATCGTGGCGATGGGGGACATCTCCTGCACCGTCAACGAGCGCGAGTTCGTGGCCATCATCGGGCCGAGCGGGTGCGGAAAGTCGACCTTTCTCTACCTGATCGCGGGCTTCGAGAAGGCATCCGGCGGCAAGCTCTCCATCGACGGCAAGCCCGTGCGCGGACCCGGAGCGGACCGCGGCATCGTCTTCCAGGAGTTCGTGCTGTTTCCCTGGCTCACCACGCTGCGCAACATAACCCTGGGCCTCGAGATCCAGAAGGTGCCGCGCAAGGAAGCCGAGGCCAGGGCGCTGAAGTGGATCCGGCTCACGGGCCTCAGCGGGTTCGAGCACGCCTATCCCGCCACCCTCTCGGGGGGGATGAAACAGCGGGTCGCGATTGCGCGTGCCCTGACCTACGAGCCCGAGATCCTGCTGCTCGACGAGCCCTTCGGAGCCCTCGATATCCAGACCAAGAACTACATGATCCGCGACCTGCAGAGCCTGTGGCAGGAGGCGAACCGCACCATCGTGATGATCACGCACAGCGTCAGCGAGGCGGTGTTCATGGCCGACCGCGTGCTGGTGTTCAGCTCGCGACCCTCCCATATCGTGGCCGATATCCGCATCGAGCTGCCTCACCCGCGCGACGCGCGCGATCCGGATTTCAGACGCTACGATGACCAGATAACGGGCATTCTCTCGGCCGAGGTCGACAAGGCGATGAGCCTCGAGCGCAGACCACGATGAGAAGGTCTCGAGGGACATCCCTTCGGCCTATGCCGACAGCTTCGAAGGCATGACCGAGGAGAGATACGCCTATCTCCTTGTGCGCCTCAGCTCGGTCCCCAGGCGAGCAAACGTGGAGAACAGCACCAGGGCGGCACGTGCCGCGCCGAGCCAGTTGCCGGAGACCTTCGAGGCTCCCCCCACCCGTCGACGCTGGCCGACCGGCACCTCGATCGTGCCCAGGGCGGCGGCTGCTACGCGCATCTGCATCTCGAGGTTCCAGCCGAACGTGGTCTCCCGCATGCCGAGCCGCTCCAGCGCCCCGCGGCGGATGGCGCGGAAAGGCGACATGTCGGTGAAGCGGACGCCGTACAGCAGGTAAATGAGCACCCCGGCGAGACGGCCTGCCACGATCTGCGCCGGCGACAGGCTGCCGGTCTCCCGATCGCCCAACAGCCGAGAGCCGAGCACGAAGTCGGCGCTGCCGCTCTCGATGGGCGCGAGCACGGCCGGGATCATCTCGGGCCGGTCGCTGCCGTCGCCGTCGATGAAGAGCACGATCGTCGCAGCAGGCGACAGCGCAGCGATGCCCGACATCAGGGCCCGACCGTAGCCGCGCCGCCGTTCGATCACGACGCGCGCACCGGCGGCCGCCGCGCGCTCCGCCGTGCGGTCGGCCGAGCCGCCGTCGACCACGATCACCTCGCCGATGCCCTGCGCCAGCACCGCGGCCACACAGGGCCCGATTGCCTCCTCCTCGTCGAGGCAGGGGATGACGGCGGTAACGTTGGAATGCACCTTCGACGTGGTCATCCCGGGCCTTGTGCCCGGGATCCACCTCTCCTCTCGCTCCGGAGTCCGCGGATGGCTGGATCCCGGTGACAAGCACCGGGACGACACCGTCGGATGTGTCGGGGCGGCCATCGCGCTAGAGGCTCCACCTAAGGCCGCAGCTGGCGCACGCATTGGGCGGCGCGTCGGACTGCAGGGCTTTGCGGAAGGCCTGATACGCCGGACCGTTCCAGATCTCGCGCAAGGTCGACTGGGTGGCATCGCCGAGGGTGTAGTTCTCGTAGCCGCGTTGCGAGAAGGGGGCGATGCAGCAAGGCAGCGCCCGTCCGTTGGCCGTGAAATACATCACCGTCCACGGTCGCCGGCACAGCGACCACGGGCTTGCGTCGGCCTTGCGCGCCAGGCTGTCGCCGGGCTCGGTGGCGCCCGAGGCGCTGAAGCTGATGCCGAGCGTGCGCGCGAGATGCTCAGCCGCGCTCAGGTGCTCGCTCTCCGCCTTGCTCAGCCGCTCGAACAGCGCCTGGTCGGGTCGCGCCATGCCGATGGCCTCCTGTTCGAAGAACACCAGCCGCTGCAGGTAAACCTCCTTGACGCCGATGTCGTGAGCCACGCGCACGAAATCGGCAAGCTGGGCGATCGTCTCCCTGAGACCCGTGAGCCACAACGACACCCGCGGCCGGTCGAGCCCCTCGCGCGCCTGCATCTCGGTGAAGGCCTTCACGTTGCGCAAGATGCGGTTGAAGTAGTCCTTGCCGCGGATCCTGCGGAAGGTGTGGGCGTCGGCCGCGTCGAGCGAGACGCGCAGCTCGTCGAGGCCCGTGTCGGCGAGCTCGCGGCCCTTCCTGGGCGTCAGCACCGTGCCGTTGGTGTTGAAGAGCACGTAGGCGCCGCGAGCTTTGAGATAGCGCACCATGCGCGGAAGCTCTTTCACCAGCATGGGTTCGCCGACGCCGTGCAGCACGACGCGGGCGATGTTCGGCACCTGGTCGACGATGCGCGTGAACAGCTCCCAGCTCATGTCCGCTTCGGGCTCGAGCGTGTCGAACGTGCGCGGACAGGTCGTGCAGAGCAGGTTGCAGCGGTTGGTCGTCTCCAGGTAGAGACAGACGGGATCGCGCTCGGCCAGCTGACCGCGCGCTCCGGCGGCGCTGTCATGGTAGCGGCGCGGGTTGATGGCCGGGCTGCGGCTGGCATGCGCGTCGATCGTCATGACGTTTCTCCGGCGGGGATGGCCTGGGCAATGTGAGCGGTGGCGCGGCGCGCCCGCCACGCATCGGTTGCGAGGGCGGCCAGCATCGCAAGCGTGAAGGCCGTGAGCCGGGCCTCGTAGCTGGGCAGCACGTCGCTGCTCAGCACGTTGTAGAAGAGCACCGAGCCGAGGGTGAGAACCCAGCCCGTGGCGGACGGGGCGAGCGCCAGAAACGGCACGAGCACCAGGAAGTACCAGGGGTAGTGCGGCGAGGCGAGCACGAGAAAGGCGGTGAGTAGCCAGCCGAGCCAGCGGATCGAGGCCGCTTGCGAGCGGTTGCAGCGCAAGCCGGCGGCGAGCGCGAGGCAGGCCAGCGTCACGGCCGCCAGGCCGATGTAGAGTGCCGCGGCATGCGGGAGCGGCCCCGTGAGCCGCTCCAAGAGCCACAGCAGCTTGAAGCCGCTGCCCGCGCCGGCGGTGAAGCCCTCCTCGTCGAGATAGCCCGGCAGGAACCCCAGCACCCCGGCCCCGACCGACAGATAGGGCAAGTAGGCGAGCCCGGCGGTGACCCCGACGATCAGCGGCAACCGCCAATCCCAGGGGCGCCAGAACACGGGCAACGCCAGCAGCGCCACCGGCTTGACGAGCGCACCCAAAGTGGCGGCGATCCCCGCAAGCAGCGTGCGTCCGCGCACGAACAGCAGCACGCTCGCCATCAGCAATGCGATCATGGCCGCGTCCACGTGGCCGTTGCCGGCAATCTCCCAGACGGGAAGCGGGTGCCAGGCGTACGTGGCAATGCGCGTCGGCGGCAGACCTTGGCGCGCGAGGAGAGCGAGGAGAACAGCCACCGTCCCTGCCTCGCAGACAAGGAGCGCCAGCTTCATGACGAGCAGGCTCTCGCCCAGCCGTGTCACGACCAGATAGAAGGCCTGCGCCACCGGCGGATAGATGGTGACCGCGTAGCTGGCACGATTGATGTTCGGAAAGATCGCCGCATCGCGCAGGTGCGCGACCTCGGGCGCCGCGGGCACGTAGCGGTAGGGATTGATGCCCGCGGCCTGCACGCGGCCATCCCAGATGTAGCGATAGATGTCGCTCGAGAGGTAGGGCTCGACGGGCAGCAGCGCGAGCCGCATGGCGACGGCACCGCAGAGAATGATCAGCAGCGCCGAGCGCTGGTCGGCGTCGCCGGCGAGGCGGGGGGCGGACCACGCGGCCAAGCCGCCGAGCGCAAAGGCAGCGATCAGGGCCCAGCCGCTCCCCTCGAGGTGAAGGCTGGGCGTGGCCAGCGTGAGCACAGTCAGTCCGACGCCCAAGGCGGCGAGCCGCGCATTCGCCGCCCATATCGCCCTGGCCGGGTGCCCCACCGCGATCATGCTACTAGGCTCGCCCGTGACGTCCGCCCCAGCCCTGCGCCGAGATCCGTGGTCTCCAGGAGGTTTGCAAGATAGCGCCGCGTGAAGTGAGGGGTCGCAGGCCTGTTGCCGGCGACGCGGAAGGGTCTCCCGCCCAGGACCTCGCCCACAAGGATGCGAAGCGACGCTTCGCAGTCCACGTCGTACCAGGAGGGCAGCACGACGACGGGCAGGGCGAGTTCCTCAGCACGGGCGAGAGTCTGGCCGAAGACCCGCTCGGTGCTCCAATCCACGTCCTCGAACAGCCGGCGGTGCGGCTGCTTGAGGCCGATGAGGTAGTAGCCCCCATCGGTCGCGGGGCCGAGCACCACCCGATCGCCGGGCGCGGCAAGAGCCGTGGCCGCCGCCACGAGATAGCCGGTGGGCAGGGTCGGACTGTCCGAGTTGAGCAGGCAGACCGACTCGTGGCCCGCCGCGAGCAGTCTGGTCGCAGCCTGGAACAGGCAGACGCCGAAGTCCGGCGCCGCCGTCTCGATGAGGCCGATGCCGTCGGGGAGAATGCGGGTGAAGAAGTCGCGCGACCCCGCCGGCGCATAAGCCATGAACGGAGCGACGTTGGCGAGCGTAGCTGCGGCGGCGAGATTGTCGGCCACGTCGCGCAGGAACGCCGTGTTGATCTCGGCCGCCTGCTCCGGGGTGAGGGGCGGTGTCAGCCGTGTCTTCGTCCGGCCCGGGGTGGAGGCCTTCGCCATCACCGCCATGGCGCAGGTGGGGGCTGACGTCGCGCTGTCACATTGCATGGCGTGCTCCCAATGTCCGTCGTCTGCCGGCGTGAACGGATAACGCGGAGCGCTCATCCCCGTCAGCTCACGACCACGCGTGTCACGGACAATTGAGACGTTGTGAGAAGGGCCGGGCGTGGGCTCGCCGGAGCGTCACGGCGAAGTGAGACAGGTTTGACTAGTGCCCGCCGCGGCCGCTCGACATGGTACGGAGCATTCGCCCATTGCAAGCCACGGAGGAAGCGGGTCATGGCCACCATGTCTCTCCCAGTCGAGCAACGCGTAAGGAAGATCCAGCCGCTGACCATCCGCATCACACACTGGGTCAATGCGCTCGCCATGTTCATCATGATCGGCAGCGGCTGGCGCATCTTCAACGACTCGCCGCTGTTCCCCTTCATCTTCGACCCCGATTTCACCCTCGGCGGCGACGTCTACGTTTCGCAGAGGCTGTGGCAGGACAGCGGCATGGGCGGAGCGCTGCAGTGGCATTTCGCCGGCATGTGGCTGCTGGTGCTCAACGGGCTCGTCTACTTCGTCTACAACCTCGCCACCGGCCGCTTCGCCATGAAGCTGTTGCCGGTGACGGTGAACGGCCTCGTCGACGATATCCGCGACGCGCTCACGCTCAAGCTCTCCCACGCCGATCTTGGCGTCTACAACCACGTGCAGAAGCTGCTCTACATCGGCGTGTTGGCGCTCGGCGTGCTCGTGGTGCTGTCGGGGCTCGCCATCTGGAAGCCCGTGCAGCTGTGGTGGCTCACCGATCTCTTCTACGGCTTCCAGGGCGCGCGCTGGGTGCACTTCTTGTGCATGAGCGGGTTCGTGCTGTTCCTCATCGTGCACCTGACGCTGGCAATCCTGGTCCCCCGCACCATTCTCAGCATGATCACCGGCAATGCGCCGCCCGCCCATGCCGCCAACCAGAAGGAGTAAGCCGATGCGCTCCCCGACCTCCAGCCTGCACCGGCCCGCCAAGCCCGTCGACCAGTCGATCCTGGAGGAGAACCGCAAGCTCGTCGAACGTGTCGAGCGTCGCGGCTTCCTGCGCGGCGCCATGAGTCTCGGCGCTCTCACGTTGCTCACGGGCTGCGACGTGACCAACAAGGACGGCGTGCAAAGCGTGCTGCGCGCCATGTCGGCGTGGAACGATCGCGTGCAGGCATTCATCTTCTCGCCGACGCGGCTCGCGCGCGAGTATCCGGCCTCCATGGTGATGCGGCCGCCGCGCTGGAACGCCTTCTACGGGCGTGAGATGGTGAAAGACATCGATCCCTCGACATGGAAGCTGGAGCTTGCCGGCATGATCGGCGACAAGCGCCCGTGGGCGTTGCGCGACATTCACGCGCTGCCCGAGGTCACGCAGCGCACGCGCCACGTCTGCGTCGAGGGATGGGACTACATCGGCGAGTGGACCGGTGTGCCGCTCAAGCTGTTCCTGGAGCGCATTGGTGCCGACATGACGGCCAAGTATGTCGGCTTCAAATGCATCGATGGCTACTCCGGCTCCATCGACATGGCCTCGGCATTGCACCCGCAGACGCAGCTCACGACCAAGTATGGCGGCGAGGTGCTGCACAAGGACTTCGGCTTCCCCATCCGTCTGCGCGTTGCCACCAAGCTCGGCTTCAAGTCGCCCAAGCAGATCGTGGCCATGGAGGTGACCAACAGCTACCCCGGCGGCTACTGGGAGAACCGGCGCTACAACTGGTTCAGCGGCATCTAGGCCGGGTCGCGCCCGGTGCCGTTGGTGGACCCCCATCGCGCCGGCCTCGCCATAGGCGCTCGGCATGGAAACCGAACCCAACCGGCATTTCCGCGACGCTCACAGCCCCCATAGGGTCTCCGGCAGGACACGACACGGAGGAGCCACCATGATCCAGCGACACGGGAACAACCTCGCCGGCAGGACGGCCATCGTCACCGGATCGACCAGCGGCATCGGCCTCGGCATCGCCCGCGCCCTTGCGGGCGCCGGCATGCACGTGATGTTCAACGGCCTCGGGGACAGGACCGAGATACAGAAGATTCGCGCGGACCTCGAGGAGACGTGCGGCATCAGGACGGCCTATTCCGGGGCCGACATGTCGAAACCCGATGAGATCGTGCGCATGGTCGAGGAGGCACGCACGGCTCTCGGCAAGGTCGACGTGCTCGTCAACAACGCCGGCATCCAGCACGTGGAGGCGATCGAGAGCTTTCCCGTCGCCAAGTGGGACGCGATCATTGCCGTCGATCTGTCGTCCGCGTTCCACGCCATGCGCGCCGTGGTGCCCGAGATGAAGGCGCGCAAGTGGGGGCGCATCATCAATGTGGCCTCCGCGCACGGCCTCGTGGCGTCGCCGTTCAAGTCTGCCTACGTGGCCGCCAAGCACGGCGTGGTGGGGCTCACCAAGACGGTGGCGCTGGAGACGGCTGAGCACGGCATCACCGTCAACGCCATCTGCCCGGGCTACGTGCTCACGCCGCTGGTCGAAAAGCAGATCCCGCAGACGGCCAAGGCCCGCGGTCTCACCGAGGAGCAGGTGATCCGAGACGTGCTCCTGCACGCCCAGCCCACCCGGCAGTTCGTCACCACCGAGCAGATCGGCGAGCTGTCCGTGTTCCTGTGCAGTGACGCCGCCGCCTCGATCACCGGCACGGCCCTGCCGATCGAAGGCGGATGGACGGCGCAGTAGGTCGATCTGTCTGCAGGAGCAAGCCATGTCCAACGCCACTCCGACGAACGGAAGTGCCTCCAGCGGGAGAAGCCTGGCCGGAGCGAATGGCCAGCAGGTTGTGCTCGTGTTCCAGGGTGGCGGTGCGCTTGGCGCCTACCAGGCGGGCGTCTACCAGGCGCTGCATGAGGCCGGCATCGAGCCCGACTGGATCATCGGCACCTCGATCGGCGCCATCAACGCGGCGCTGATTGCCGGCAATGAGCCCGCCCGCCGCCTCGCTCGCCTCCATGAGTTCTGGAGCCGAATGGCTCACAAGTCACCGTGGCATGCCACCTCCTTTTGGCCGCAAGTCGCCCAGGTGCTTTCCTACTGGCACACGCTGAGCCACGGCTTGCCCGGATTTTTCGAACCCAATCCCACGGCGTTCTGGGGAATGCATGCCCTGCTCGGAGCCGACCGCGCAGGCTACTATTCGACCGCGCCGCTCGAGAAGACGTTGCAGGAGCTGGTCGACTTCTCGCTCGTCAACCGCTGCAAGCCCCGCCTCACCGTCGGAGCAGCGCACGTGCGCTCCAGCCAGATGCGCTACTTCGACAGCCGCAACATGGCGATCGACGTCAAGCACATCATGGCCTCGGGCGCTCTGCCGCCGGCGTTCCCGGCCGTGCGCATCGAGGGAGAGCTCTACTGGGACGGCGGCATCCTCTCCAACACGCCGACCGAGGTCATCTTCGAGGACAATCCGCGCAGGAACTCGCTGATCTTCGCCGTGCACATGTGGAACCCGGTCGGGCCGGAGCCGGAAACCATGTGGGAGGTAATGCACCGGCAGAAGGACATCCAGTATTCGAGCCGCGTTGCCACACACATCGCGCGTCAGCTGCAGACGCATCGCCTGCGCCACGTCATCAGGCAGCTGACGAGCTACATTCCACCCGAGGTGCGCGACAGCGATGAAGTGCGCGAGTTGGCGAGCTGGGGCTGCCTCACGCGCATGCACGTGGTGCGCCTGCTAGCGCCGCGCCTCGACAACGAGGATCACACCAAGGATGTCGACTTCAGCCCTTCAGGCATCCGCAAACGCTGGGAGGCCGGCTATGCCGGCGCGCAGGCGGCCATCACCCAGGCGCCCTGGCGCGGCGAGTTCGATCCTCTCGACGGGGTCATCCTGCACGAGCCGAGAGTGGAGACCGCACTTGTCCAGGTCGATGGCCAATTGAATCCCGTGATGGGGGGTAGGTCAGCGGTCCCGGTCCCCGGGCACAATGGGCAGGGCCGGGACCAGGGGACGGATTCCCAGGCAGCCCGCAGGATGCCCGCGTAGCGAGCGGGCCGAGGAGGCACCATGCCCGAGTTCGATGCCATCATTATCGGAACTGGCCAAGCCGGACCCTCGCTGGCGCATCGCCTGGCGGGAGCCGGCATGCGCGTTGCCATCGTCGAGCGCCATCGCTTCGGCGGCACCTGCGTCAACACGGGCTGCACGCCGACCAAGACACTGGTGGCGAGCGCCTATGCCGCGCATCTGGCCCGCCGCGCCGGCGACTACGGTGTGACGATCGCCGGTCCCGTCGCCGTCGACATGAAGAAGGTGAAGGCCCGCAAGGACTACGTGCTGGGATTCTCCAATCGCGGCGTGGAACGCTCGTTGCGCAGCAATTCGAACATCACGGTCTGCCTGGGGCACGCGCGCTTCGCCTCGGCCTCCTCCGTCACCGTCGGTACCGAGACGCTGAGCGCGCCGAAGATCTTCATCAACGTCGGCGGCCGCGCTTCCGTGCCCGACATTCCCGGGCTGCAGGAGGCCGAATATCTCACCAACAGCAGCATGCTGGAGCTCGATTTCGTACCTCCGCGCCTCATCATCATCGGCGGCAGCTACATCGGGCTCGAGTTTGCTCAGATCTACCGCCGCTTCGGCAGCGAGGTGACGGTGATCGAGGCAGCCCCGCGGCTGATTGCGCGCGAGGACGAGGACGTCTCCGCCGCCGTTGCCGACATCCTCCTCAAAGAAGGCATCGCCCTGCATTTGGGTGCGCGCGACCTGAAAGTCGCCAGGCGCGGCGCGGATGTAATGGTGAGCTTCGCCGCGACGGGCAGGGGCGCCGAGGTCGTGGGCACGCATCTGCTCGTCGCCGTGGGACGTCGTCCGAACACCGACGACCTGGGGCTCGAAAGGGCCGGTGTCGCCGTCGATAGGCGCGGCTACATCGAGGTCGACGATCAGCTGCGCACCAGCGTGCCGGGCATCTGGGCGATGGGCGACTGCAACGGACGGGGTGCTTTCACGCACACCGCCTACAACGACTTCGAGATCGTCGCGGCGAACCTGCTCGACGGCGACGAGCGCCGCGTTAGCGACCGCATTCCGGCCTACAACCTCTACATCGACCCCCCGCTGGGCCGCGCCGGCCTGACCGAGACCGAGGTGCGCAAGTCGGGCCGGCCGGCACTGATGGCCAAGATGGCCATGGAAGACGTGAGCCGCGCCTTCGAGAAGGGCGAGACGCAGGGCTTCATGAAGGTCCTTGTCGACGCCGGGACCATGCGCTTCCTCGGCGCGTCGATTCTCGGCGTGGGCGGCGACGAGGTGATCCACACGATCCTCGATCTCATGCACGCAAAGGCGCCTTGCACGGTGATGCAGCGGGCTGTCCATATCCACCCGACCGTATCGGAGCTGCTCCCGACCATGCTCGCCGATCTGAAGCCGCTCGAATGAGGACGTGGACCATGGCCAACACCTCCATTTCGGGCGCGGTGCAGCCCATGACTGCGATGATTGCCGGCCGCAAGACAAGTGGCGCCTTCGCGCGCGAGCTGGTCATCGGCCTCACGGCTTTCCTTACGGTGGTGGATCTCTTCGCCACGCAGGCCATCCTCCCATCGCTGGTGCGCCACTACCAGGTGGCACCCGCGGCGATGGGCCTCGCCGTCAATGCCAGTACGGTGGGCATGGCGATCTCGGGCCTCCTCGTGGCATTGTTCGCGCAGCGCATCGACCGGCGGCTCGGCATCCTCGTCAGCCTCGCACTGCTTGCCGTACCGACCGCGCTGCTGGCCGTCGCTCCGGGGCTTGTCACCTTCACGTTGCTGCGCGTTACGCAAGGGCTGTTCATGGCCTCGGCCTTCACGCTGACGCTTGCCTATCTCGGCGAGGAATACACCGCCGACGATGCTGCCGGCGCGTTCGCCGCCTACATCACCGGCAACGTCGCCAGCAACCTTGTCGGCCGTCTCGTCTCAGCAGCTCTCACCGACCATCTGGGACTTGCCGGAAATTTCTATATCTTCGCGCTGCTCAATCTCTCAGGCGCACTGCTCGTCTACCTCACAGTGCACAGGACGCCCCCCATGCGGGCCGTGGCCGTGGCACAGGAGCGGCCATCACGACTGGCAGCCTGGGCGCTCCACCTGCAGAGCCCGGCGCTGCGGGCGGGGTTCGGTGTGGGCTTCTGCATCCTGTTCGCGTTCATCGGCACCTTCACCTTCGTGAACTTCGTGCTGACGCGTGAGCCATTGTCGCTCGGGGCCATGCAGCTCGGCTTCGTGTACTTCGTCTTCCTGCCGTCGATCATCACGACGCCTCTGGCGGGCCATGCCGTCCGCCGTCTCGGCACCCGCAGCTCGTTGTGGGTGGGCCTGGCGACTGCCGGCGCAGGCCTGCCGCTGCTGCTTGCGCCCTTGCTGCCGGCGGTTCTGCTGGGCATGATCCTGGTCGGGGTCGGCACGTTCTTCGCGCAGGCGACCGCCACGGGCTTCGTGAGCCATACGGCCACCGCTGACCGTGGTGCGGCGAGCGGCATCTATCTCGCTTGCTATTTCCTGGGCGGCCTCGTCGGCACCGCCGTGCTTGGCCAAACCTTCGACCGGCTGGGCTGGACCGCGACGGTGATCGGCATCGGCCTGTCACTGGCCGCAGCCGCTGCATTGGCGGCGAGGCTGCAGTCCCGTCAGCGCGAGATCGACAGCTGACGCAGTCCCAGCCACCCGCCATGGACGCAAGCGGGGCAAATTTTGACGCTGTCGCGATTGCAGCCGGGCACCTGCTCGTAGGGGACGGAATTCCCGCTCAGAATGTCTCGGGCCGCCTCGAGGCCCTCAAGCGCTACCGTGGCGCCGACGATCGATCTATCGGGCATCAGGCGAAGGGGCACGAATTCCGCTTCGGGCAACGAGAATGCCGTCGAGGCAGATCCCGCCGGCCCGCAGGGCGGTGCGTCTACCGGGGTGCCTCCCAACGCGGCGAGCAAGCGCTGCCCCTCCGCAGCGCCGGTTCGGCCGTCCTTACGCCGATACCAGCTCGTGCACGCTGAAGAGCTGGCGCGGGTCCGCCCAGGCGCGGCTCGGCTGCCAGTCAGCCGAGCGGGCCAGGTCCTGGAATTGGGTGACGGAGTACTTGTAGGAGCTCTCGGTGTGGATCGTCTCGCCGGCTCGGAATGGTATCCGGCGGCCGCGGATCTTGACGCTCTGCTCCTTCGAGCTGACGAGATGCATCTCGATGCGCCCGTCGCGCGCGTTGTAGATGGCCCGGTGCTTGAACGCCGCGAGGTCGAAGCTGGCACCGAGCTCGCGATTGATGCGCGCAAGCAGGTTGAGGTTGAAGGCGGCCGTCACGCCGGCGCTGTCGTCGTAGGCACGCACCAGCTTGCCCGCGTCCTTCTTGAGGTCGACGCCGACCACGAGTCGGCCGCCGGACGACAGCACGGCGCGGAAGACGCGCAAGAGGCGCGACGCCTCGATGGGCATCAGGTTGCCGATGGTCGAGCCGGGGAAGAATCCCGTCTTGTGCCGCCATGCCAGCTCAGCCGGCAAAGCAATGGGAAAGGAGAAATCGGCGACGATGGGGCGCACGGGGATGTGAGGAAAGCGCGCCGCCAGCCGCCGCTCAGCGGCAGCCAGGGCGCTGTCCGACACATCGATGGGGACGTAAGCGCCAAGGCGCGGCAGGCGATCGAGCAGCACCTCCGTCTTGAGGCTCGAGCCGGAGCCGAACTCGATGAGCACGCCGCCGTCCGGCACGCCGGCTGCAATCTCCTCGGCATGAGCTTTGAGGATCGCGGTCTCGGTGCGCGTCGGATAGTACTCTGGAAGCTGGGTGATCCGCTCGAACAGCTCGCTGCCCCGCGCGTCATAGAGGTAGCGGCAGGGCAGCGTCTTCGTGGGGCGTGTCAGGCCCTGCAGAACCTCGGCGGCGAAGGTGTCGGCGTCAGCGTTGGCGGTGGCCGGACGAAGACTCGCGTTCAGCATGGGCCCTTCCTCCCTTCCTTACTTCTTCTGCGCGCTCGATATGATCGAGGCGACCACCTTGGAGGCCATGGCGAAGGCGGCCTCGCGGTTCGTTATCTGGTGGCGGCGCGCGATCCAGGTGAAATCCGTGTAGGCCGCCCAGATCTGGCCGCTTGCGTCCTCCTGCACGAGCAGGCGCACGGGCCAGTCGAGGCCTGCCTGTCCCTTGGCAGTGATGAACTGGGAGCCCAGCGCCGGATTGCCGAACACCAGGAGCGTCGAGGGTCTGAGCGCGATGCCCGCATCTTTGGCGAGCTTGGATTGATCGATGGTGGAGAACAGCACGATGTTCTTAGCGGCGATGTCGGCCTGCATGCGGGCTATCGCCTCGGGCATGGGATAGCCGAGCTTGACGCGCACGACGCCGTCCTCGACGGCAGGCGGTGGAGAGCGGTTGGCCGTCGACTTGGCGACGAGAACGACGGACGACAGCGCCGCCATCACGGCGGCCGAGACGATCGTGACAGTGCGGGCCTGCATGAGAGATCTCCTCTCGGGCTGGGTTGGAGCAATCTGGGCTTGCGGACGATCGTGGGTGACCTCGGTCGCTCGAGCCGCGGGAGAGGGCGCCATGACCTGAACGCAGGGCGCCTCACTCCGGGGGCAGAGCACGCGGGTCACATCATGTGCGGATCGTCGGCATCGTGGAACAGGTCTGCGGAGAGCAGCACCACGGTCGTCTTGCCGGTATTCTTCCACCAGTGCGACGTGCCCTTGACTTCGGCCGTCGCCTCGCCGGCCTTGTGCACGATCGGCGTCTTGCAGGTGCTGCGGTACTCGGTGATCTTGCCGCTGATGATGTAGATGATCGCCGGTCGATCCGTGTGGCTGTGCCAGGGGACGATGCCGCCGGGCTTGACCACCAGGCGGCGCAGCCGCAGCGCGTGGTCCTTCAGCATCACCGGCTCGCTGATGAGATCGATGCGCTTGAGGACGGTGTCGGTCACGTCCTTGGGCTTCGTGGCGCCCATTTTCTGGCCCTGGCCGTCGGCCACCACTTGGTTAGCGGGGCATTCGCCGGCGGACGCGGCGATCGTGCCGAAGCAAAGCATGCTTCCGACAATGCCGGCTGCCGTGAAGCACCGGCGGGCCGACCGGCAGGCGCTGGTGGGGATGATCATGGCTTCTCTCCTGGCTCTTGCTGGTTGGCGGCTTGGCGGCCGCTGCGACGAGGCCAGGATGGCGAAATCCCCGGGCGATCTGAAATGCCGAATAGGTTGAGGTTCGATAGCGGCGTATTATCGACCGCCTCTGCAACCGCAGGCGGTTGCAAGGCGGGCTGCCATGCGGGTTATATAGTCACGCTCACGCTGCCAGCTCGAGAGGATGTCGCGGGTTCCTGCGATGGAGATGCATCAGATCCGCTATTTCCTTGCGGTGGCACGCGAGCTCAATTTCACGCGCGCAGCGGAGAGCTGCAACGTCTCCCAGCCGGCGCTGACGCGCGCCATCCAGCAGCTCGAGGACGAGTTCGGCGGCCAGCTCTTGCGGCGGGAGGGCAAGCTCTCGCACTTGACCGACCTTGGCGAGCGGCTGCTACCCCTGATGCTGCGCTGCCATGAAAGCGCACTCGCCGCCAAGTCGCTGGCGTCCTCCTTCAGGATCGGCTCGGCCCAGGCGCTTCACCTCGCTCTGGCGCGCAGCATCGAGTTGCGCCCGGTCACGGACTGCCTCGGGGAGATCCAGCGCCGATGCAGCACGTTCCGGTTTGCGCTGCTGCGCGGATCGGCCGGCGAGATCAGCGATCATCTGAAGAAGGGCCAGGCGGAGCTGGCAATCGCCGGCCCGTTGGAGGAGGCCTGGGACCGGCTCGACTGCCATTCCCTGTTCGAGGAGGAGTTGGTACTGACAGTAGCTCCGCAACATCGCCTGGCCGGCAGCGACCAGGTGACCGTCGCGGACCTAGCGGGCGAGCGCATTATCCTCGATGCGGCGTGCGAGGCAGCCGCAGGCTTGGCCGAGCAGCTCGTGAAGCTCGGTATCGCCGACGCAAATCTGCTGCGGATCGGATCGCGTCGGGACATCCTGACCCTGCTCGAAGCGAACCTTGGCGTCGGTTTCCTTCCCACCGGCGCGCGCGGGCGGGACGCTCTGCGTTCGGTGAAGGTCGATGGCCTCCACACGCGGCGGCAAATCTCGCTGTACACGGTAGCCGGTCGCCAGCGGTCGCCAGCTGCGGAAGCCATGATCAAGCTTCTGCGGGCACGCGACTGGTCCGAAAATCCTGCCTAACCTTGCGCGGCGCGCCGCAGCGCGTCGAGCACGGCATCGATCTCCATACGGGTGCGATAGTCCGGGTCAACGTGGCGCGCCTTGATAAGCCCATCGCGCCCGACGATGAACGTCGCCGGCACCGGCAGGAACCAGCTGTCATTTCCCTGCGACTGGGCGGGGTCGGCGCCGCGGGCCAGCATGAGCCTTTGCATCTCCTCGCCCACCCAGAAGACCAGCCCCAGCGACAGCGCGTAACCGTTGTCGACATCCGTGAGGATGGGGAACGGCGCAGCAGTTTCCGCGCGCAGCTTGGCAACGAAGCTCTGACGGTCCGGCACGATGACGACGATCTGACCGCCTAGCGCCGCAACATCGCCGGCGATCTCAGCAAGCGCGCTCACCGCGATCTTGCAGTACGGGCACCAGTGGCCCCGCGCGAATGTCACGGCGACCGGTCCCCTGGCAATCAGATCCTCGAGGGCGATGAGACGACCGGAATGGTCGGGCAGGAGGAACGGCGGCATCCGTTCGCCTTCCTTCGGCGCGCCGGCGGCCGTCTCTCCGCTGCGCAGCCGGTCGACGAGGCGATCGACCGCCTCCGCCATCGGCGCGTTCAGGTCTCGCAACGACCTCGCATAGACGGAAAGCCGTTCACCCAGCGGTGCATCCATGGACCGAGCCTGCTCGAAGGCTTCGGCGAGCGTGGCAGCCGGCATGATCGGCATCTCCCATCAAAGACGGTCAGGTCGGAACAGCGCCTCGAGAATGGCCCACCACACGATAGCCGTTTCGCCCTTACTCGCATCCCACCCACGGCTATAGGCTTCGTGCCCGCACGCGCCCCATATCTTCTGTGCATCGATACCATGACCGCACGGTATCGCCCGTCGCGAGGCAGCGATGCTAGCACAAGCACGCCGCCAAGGAGGGAAGCAGACCCATGGAAATTCACGAGATTCGCTACTTTCTGGCGCTCGCCGATACGCTCAACTTCACCCGCGCCGCCGAGCGCTGCAACGTCTCGCAGCCTGCCCTGACGCGGGCGATCCGGAACCTGGAGGACAAGCTCGGCGGACCCCTTGTCCATCGTGAACGCGGCAATACCCATTTGACCGAACTCGGCCGCATCATGCGCCCCTATTTCCAGCAGGCGGCGCACGAGATAGAGGAGGCGCGCAAGCACGCGAAATCCCTTGCCAAGCTCGACCGTACGCGTCTCACCGTGGGCCTCATGTGCACCATCGGTCCACATCGGCTGGTCGAGCTGTTCTCCGCGTTCCGCGAGGCCAACACCGGCGTCGAGGTCTACATGAAGGACGCGCCGGCAGGTCAGCTGGAGGAGGCGCTGATCAAGGGGGACATCGATGTCGCCCTGTTCTGCCGGCCCGAGGAGCCGGACGACCGCTTCCACACCCTGCCGCTCTATCGCGAGCGCTTCGTCGTGGCCGTCGGTCCCGGGCACCCGCTCGAGCGGCTCAATGCCGTTCGCATCACGGACCTGCACGAGCAGAGCTACCTGGCGCGAGCCAACTGCGAGTACAACGACTACCTGCGTGCCATACGCGAGAAGATCGGCGGCGTGACGCTGAAGCGGCCGTACACCAGCGAGCGCGACGATTGGATCCAGTGCATGGTGCTGGCAGGGCTCGGCTTCACCTATATCCCGGAGTACGCCGTCACGGTCCCGGGGCTCGTCATTCGCCCTTTGATCGAGCCGGAGGTCCACCGCACCGTGAGCCTCGTGACCGTGCGCGGCCGCCCCCATTCTCCCGCGGTCGGCGCGTTTGTGCGCGAGGCGAAGCGGCACGATTGGGCGAGCCGCTCTGCACAGCATTGCGAGGGACCGGCTGGTGCAGCCGGTGACGCGCGGCGCTTCCGGACGCTTGCGCCACGGCTCGACGCGTAAGACGTCGCGAACGGAGCGCGCGGGGGCGGGTCATCAGCGCGGCGCCACTTCGGCGACTGCCAGCTGGTGTGGAGAGGGTGCGGCTTTCAGAGCGTGTCGCTGGTCCACGTCAACGAGCAACGGCATCATGAGCAACCCGCAGCCTATGACGACAGCGAACCCCAGCATGGACCTGCGCATGTGTTTTCCCTCGCGGCGAAGCCCTTTCACGCCGCCAGGATCGCGCCGCCGCGCCCGCTTATGAAATGCCAAGCCGGCATCGAGTCGATGTGGGAAATGAATGCCGACGCCGGCTGAATTGCCGCTTCCGGCCGTGCCGCGGAGTCCCCGCGAACAGGTCGGTGCAGGCACTTGATCAGATGTCGCCTTCCTCTGCTCCCCGTCGCCTACAGGAGACATGCGCCGTGGTGCCCTGATGCCCGACTTGGGTCAGGACCTCGCGTGGCCCGCGCCCACTGAACGGGTCCGCAGAGCTGCCAGGCCGCTTACAGGTCGCCAATTTCGAGAGTTGCGGGGCCAAACCCGGAATGTGGAGCTCGATTCCCGGGTTTGAAAATGCGCAAGAGAATAGTTCTGTCAGTGCAGTAAAGCGTCCTATTGGTGGAGCCGAGGGGAATCGAACCCCTGACCTCTGCAGTGCGATCATCACCTGGCATGTTCTCGCAGGTTTTTTCAGGTTCCCCCAAACACCATCTAGCGCGCTGATGGCGCTGGATTTTCACCGGCTTCGTGACGATCTTCGGAGAACCCCAGAACACGCCAAGGACTGCATCGGTGTGTGAAGGGTGAGTACACGAAACTCGTCCGACACCGGCGCGATCATGCCCTTACTGAAGCGCAATCACCGCCAGATCCTCGCTGCCAAGGCTATCGACGGCAAGCAGACCCGCTATCGCATCGAAGGCGTGCGGGGCTTGTGGCTCTATGTCAGCCCGTCGGGAACGCGCACTTGGTATGTGCGGTATCAGGGCGGATCGCGCCAAACGCGCAAGTGCCGCTGGTACAAGATCGGCGATGCCGGTTCTGTCGACCTCGCCGCCGCATCTCTCAAAGCGCAGGAGATGCTCACCGAGGTCCAGGTGCATGAGCGCGACCCCGCAACGGAGCGTGCCAGGCGCCGTGCCCAGGTGCTCACTTTCGGCGATCTCTTCGATGAATGGTACGAGCGGCACGCCAAGGTCAAACTGGCGCGGCATGCCGACGACCTCGGAACCTACAATTTCCATCTCAAGGACCGCTTCGGCCGGCAGCGTTATGCGGAGATCAAGCGGCTCGAGATCGGCCGCTTGCGCGACAAGATCGCCCGCGAACGCGGACCCATTGCCTCCAACACGGTCATGACGCTCATCAACCGTGTGTTCTATTGGGCGCTCGACGAGGGCATCATCGAATCCAATCCGGCGGCCCGCATCCGCAAGGCCGGGCAGTCGCGGCCGCGCGAACGGGTCCTGTCGGCAACCGAAATCTGCAAGTTCTGGTTTGCGCTCGCAGCCATGGAGACGATGACCGGCGAGCACATGGCGCGCGCCGAGAAGGGCCGCATGCTCACCGCAGAGACGCGCTCCGTCCTGCGGCTCCTGCTCCTGACCGGACAGCGCCGCGGCGAGGTCGCCGGCGCCATGAAGGACGAGCTGGATCTATCTGTGAGTGAGCCGATCTGGACCATTCCCGGTCACCGTACCAAGAACGGCCTCCTGCAGCGTGTACCCCTCGCGCCTATGGCGGCGGCCGAATTTGAGCGCGCCCTGCAGCGCAGCCCATCCTCTTCGCCCTTCGTGTTCGTCTCCCCTCTTCCTTATTGCGATGCGGGCATCCTTGCGACGACGGTCACCCGCGCTATGGCACGCCTGACGGCCGAGATCGGCATCAAGGGTGCCTCGCCCCACGATCTGCGCCGAACCGTCGGCACCGAGCTTGCCCGTCTCGGCGTGGCGCCGGAGGTGCGCTCGCTGGTGTTGAACCACAGCCCCCGCAGCCGGGGAGTCACCGAGGCCGTCTATAACCGCTATGCGTACGACAAGGAGAAGCGGGCGGCTCTGGAGGCATGGGAGCGGCAGCTCGAGACGTTGCTGGCCGCAAAACGAGTATTGCCGGCGCCAATGCCATTGTCATCGGCAAATGTGGAAAGCATAGAGGCCGCACGCGTGCTTGCGCCGCTTTGACGGGCGTCAATCGACTTTGATCTCTGTGCACGATGATTGCTTTGGTTGGCGCGGCTTGTCGGAACCGATGTCAAAACTGCAGAACAGCTCCTTGCACGCTTCCGTGGAAGGCTGAGCGCGTGCTTCGCGGCACACGAACACAGACGCTGCCCTCTGAAGCACGACACCCGGCTCGCCGATGAGATCACTCGTCTGCCCCAGAACCGCACGAATCTCGTAGCCCTTTTTGAGCAGTGACGTGATGGAGATGCGTGGCTGCTCCTTCTTGGCCTCTTGCGCGTGCGCTAACGGCAGCGACGCGAACCCTGCAGCGATAACGATCAGCAATTCTCTCACCATCAATTCGCTCCTTTCAGCTTGTGAGCCGCACCCATCTCGATACCTCCTACGCGCAGCGATAGCTTCGGCTCGGGCCCTTCTGACCCCGCCCGGATTCCCAATTGATGTTGTCGCCACCCGTCACGATCAGCGTCCCGCCATTGCAGCGGCAGTGGTTGGGTATCGATACGCTATTCCCCTTATAAATCGAGCCGGGAGGCGGCAGGCGATTGGTGCATCCTTTCTTCCCGCTCTGCGCGAACGCGGCGGGGACATGACCTGCCGCCGCCAACCCAAAGCAGGTCGCGACTACGAACAAAATTGCCTTCGGGTGAAAAGGTGACACGAGCATCATGATCCCCAGCTCCGGATGTCAGTGTTGCCGGCCTATCGGGCAGGCCGACAGTATCTGTGGCCGCCTTTCGCGGTGCAGATCTGGTTGCCGCAACGGCGGGTCGCGCCCTCCGGAATAGATCCTTCCGGACATCCCGGGGCCTTGAACGACTTACCCGCGTCCAAGCGTTGCTTTTTGGTGCGGTTGTCATCGACGCCGGGCGCCTTTTGGGCGCCCGCATCGCACGTCATGGCCACAAGGATGATCATTGCACAGCCGGCAAGAAGCGCACCCGATGTGCGTCGCGTACCTGTCATGTCGCACCTCTGTTCATGCGTCTCTTTGCCGGCACGGGCGGCATCCGCCCAGGCCCATCCCTTTGATCACGCATCGGGAGGAGACGCCGATCTGCAGGCCTGGGCGTTATCCCCGCGCCGGACGGCCAGCGGAATAACCGACGCTTCTGCCGACGTCGTCCGAAACATTCCGAAATTTGCTGAAACGCGCCGATCCGCCTGTTAGAACAGCGGCGTAGTAGGAGCGTGCGGGCGCAGGGGGATGCTCGGCAAGAGTTCAAGAGTGGTTCGGTTCGGGGAGTTCGCTCTCGATCCTCAGCGGCGGATTTTGCTGCGAAGGAACGAGCCGCTTACGCTACGACGACAATCGTTCGACGTGCTGTGTTACCTGATCGAACACAATGGTCGCGCGGTCGCCAAGGACGAGCTGATCAAATCGGTGTGGACCGCTCCACCCGGCGACCCGGACGACTCGGTTGCCAAGTGCGTAAGCGAGATCCGCGAGGCCCTGGGGGCGGATGCCCGCTGGATGATCAAGACCATCACCAGCCGCGGCTACCAGTTCGTAGGCGATGTAGCGCCAGCAGATGAGCCGTCTCGTCGGAACGCGAGTTCGTTTGTACTCGAAGCCAAGTCGAGGATTCGTCATTTCATAGCTGCCGGCGGCTATGCCCGGTTTCTTGTCCTGGGCGTTGTTGCTGCCGGGCTGATTGGTCTCTTCCAATACTGGCAGGTCCAGGCACGGCCGGCGCCCGCGCTGACTATGATGGCTGTCCCCACCCTCGTCATCCTGCCGTTCAATACTTCGGGCGACAGCGCCGGCCCCCTCGATACGCTCACCGACGACGTTCGCACTGAATTCGCACGCACCCCCAAGGGTTTTGCCATCGTCGTTCGGTCGCCGCCACAGGGACAGGATCTCTCCCTAGCCCTGACCACGCTCGCTCGAAAGTTCGACGCCCGGTACGTCCTGCAGGGCCGCATCTACGATGAAGGCTCGCACCGGCGCGTCAATGTTCAGCTGATCGAAGCCGAGACCAATCGCCAGATATGGGCCGAGCCTTTTGACTTCGCACCCGGTCAGACGAACGCCCAGTACGCCGTGGCAGTGCGGATCGCCCGGCAACTCACTTTCGCAATCAGTCACGCGGAGGTCGTCCGCCCGCTGCCCGCTCGATTGGAGGTCGGCCACTACCTCATTCAGGCGCGTCATTTGCTTGAGGGCGAAGGGTCGCCTGAGCGGCACGCAAAAGCCCAGCAGCTGTTCAAAAAAGCTATGGATCTTGATCCACAGTCGATCCACGCAGCCCTCAGTTACGCTCGCACAAAGATCAATGATGCGGAAGGCGCACTGACCGCGGAAGATCGCGACGCCGCGCTGCAGCAAGCGGAAGCGGCAATCGACAGAATAGCTCTCCAGCGCAAAGACCATCCCTGGGTCCAGCTTCTGCGGGGAATGACTCTGCGGTTGCGGCAAGATCTCGACCGATCAGCGGCGGCTCTGCATTTGGCGCTTACCCTCAACCCCAATCAGCCGTTCGTGCATGCCGAGCTTGGTCGCACCTTGATCGACATGGGCAAAGCTGACGAAGCCCTTCAGCACGTCAGGCGCGCCATCGAGCTTAGCCCTACCGACGTCAGCCTGGCACTCTGGTACGAGATCGCCGGCTACGCGGCTTTGCATCTTGGCGACTACGCCGCGGCCACCGACTGGTATCTGAAGGCGCGCCAGGCCAATCCCGGCAATGTCGTTTCAAAGCGCTGGCTGGCCGTGTCTTACGCAGGGCTCGGCCAACATGACAAAGCCAAGGCCCTGATGCGAGAACATCTCAAGAGCGTGCCTAGTTTCTCCATTGCGGGTTGGAAGGCCAGTCAACCGCCAGACAACCCGCTTGTCGCCACTCAGCGCGCGAAATTGGCAGCCATCCTCCTTCTGCTCGAAGTCCCTGCCCATGCCCCACAGCACGTGACCAAGCGTGCTGAGAGGTGAGCGGTGTAGGGCCGGGCAGCGGGCCCCCAAGGGTGCCCGCGCTGCCCGGCCCCGGTCCGCGCCGCCTTATCCACATGACCCCGCCCCAACTACAGGAGAAAGAATCTATCGGATTCTAACTATAGGTTTGTGCCCCCAAGTGATCGCGGCCTCCCGCCCCCGATCGCACGTGCATGACCACGCCTCTTGCCCCCGATCGATCGTGGACAACTTTCTTGCCCACAGGGTTATTCACGGCTCGCCATGCAATTTCTGATCAGTTTGCAGAAATCAGTGTTTTCAAAGGTTTAAGGCCCATATTGCCCCCAAATGATCGCGGTATCCCGCGCACCATTCCGATCAGCCAACGAGCTTCTTCACGTCGCGGTAGGGTACGGGCGGCGGGCTCTGATAGAGCGACAGCCCGCGGCGGGTCACGCCGACCTGGGCACCTGGATAGACCTTGAGGACGTCGTTGAGGGCGATCTTGAACTTCTCGCGGAACTTCCTGAGCCGGGCAAAGCTCTGCCCGAACTGCCGCTGCACGGCCGGCCAGGGGATGAAGGCGGCCTCTCTTGCATGCACCCGGTGCAGGCGCTGGCCCAGCCACGCGTAGATGTCGAGCGCCATGGCTGAATCCGAGAGGGCCGCCAGCGCGCGCTCGTCGAGCGGCACGGCGTGGTTGACCAGGCTCTCGAAATACTCCCGGCCGAAGGTGATCGAGGTCGGCCACATGACCCGCTGCCGCTCGTCGCGGGGGAACCACAAATCGAACTTGCTGATCAGCGTGGTGTTGACCGTGGTGGTCGAGCTTTCCGAATTCACCATGCCGAGGGTCACACGCGTCGCCGAGAGGCGCGCCAGCTGATCCTTGATGGTGGTGATGTTGCGGCCGTGGCTGGCGAGGCCGACGCGCTTCACAAACGCGGTCAGGCTCCCCTCGACGTCGATCTCGGGTTTCTGTTTGATGATGGCCTGGGTGTTCAGGTAGCTCATGATGAGGCGCGGCTTCGGCCCGAACGGCAGCCCGACGCGTACCAGCCCATCCGTCGGATGCATTGCCTTGCCGGCCTCCAGGCTCAACATCACCCGGCCATTGTCGCGTTCCCATTCCCGCACATCGGGGCCGGGGTCGCTGTAAGGAAGGCAGGTCTGGCACAGCACCGTGTGCTGGTAGGCGATCTGCGGCTCGGAGGCTCTGATGTCGGCTGCCGCCTGCACGACGCGGAGTTTAACGGGAGCGAGCTTGCCCTGCCCCGAAACAGTCGAGCCCCGCCGCTCTGCGGCAGGGCCCGATCTGGTAGGCTCTTCAGTGTCAGATGCAGGCAAGAACTTAGGCTGGTCCACCTCTCGTCTTTACACGTCCCAATTCAGTTCCGTCAACGTTACGAATTCAGTCGCCTTTCGCGCGAGTCGCGGCTTCGAGCGCCAGGAGCCACGCCTCGATCTCGGCAACGGTCCACGCCACCTTGTTCGGACCGACCTGCACCTGGCGAGGGAAAGTCGGGTCCGTCTTCTGCTTGCGGCGCACATGCTGGCGCGTGAAGAGGAAGATGCGCTCCACCTCGTACCAGGGCACGAGACGCAGCTTCTTGAGGCGCTCCATCACGTCGATCGCCTGGTCGGTGCAGGAGAACGGCAACGCCGCGCCGTGGCGGGCATTTGCGCGCCGCACGATGAAGGCTGCGACGTCCTCGGCATTGAACGCGATGCGGTGCGGGCCGATCCGCAGCGGGCGGGGGAAGTCGCATCCGGGCTTCTTCAGCTCACGCGCATAGTGCTGACGGCTGTAGCCGCCCATATACCAGAGGGCCCGCTTCATACCGATCAGCTTTACGCGATCGACGCGATTGAATCCGAGACCGGGTGCGAGCGCCGCCCGGGCTTCAGTTTCGCGATTGTCTATGTCATCGAGCATTCGGGGAAGTGCCAGGCCTTGGCGCCACCAACTGTCCCCGCGCCGTCGCGATCGGCGCGGAGGGTGCAGTCAGAAGCGGTCGGCTGTGGTCCTCTCTTCAAACGGCCGGCGCTATTGCCGGTTGCGTGAGAGGACGATGGCTGGCGAGCGCGCAGATGGGCGCTCCGAATCATATCGCTATTGGGAATTTTGCCTTTGCAAGCGCTTTTTCTGCTTTGCCTTTCCCTCCGACTTGCGACGCAGCATCGCCTTGTAGGTGCGCCACATCTTCGTCGCCTCAACGATCGACACGCCGACCATGGCACGCGCCTCGGCGGGCGTCGGCACCCTACCACCGTTCTTTTCGATCTCAGCCTCCGGTCGGATCATCGATCCCTCCAGCAGCTCATAGGGGTCTTGTTTGTGGTACCTACACCATTGGTGGAAAGCCTGGTACCCAATGGGGTCCCACCGTTTCAGATGAAGCTGCCCCATCCCGAGCGGCAGCAGGTCGCCATATACGGTCTCGACAAAGAGATCAGCGCTCCATCGCTGACCTGCGGCCTTTCTTCGCTTCTTCCAGTCGAACCACTTCTCCCGCTTTTCGCCGCGCGCCGCACGTAGCGCACTTGCCCGATCATTGTACTTCCACCATGCCAGCGCCTCCATGACGCGTGCCACAATGAAATCATCTCCCCCGTAATCGAGGCCGCGGCTGCGCATCACACGTTCAAGCAATTTGGAGAGGGCACCCTTCATCTGTTCGCGGGAGCGTGGCCCCTTGAATTTCAGTCCCTTCGCTTCACTCTCCTGGGGAATATTGTAGGCGATGCTGAAATCTGGATAGATCCTGATCTCGCCGCCGTTCGCCTTATGCGTGATACCGTCTCGAACCGGATCGAATTTAAGCGCGATGGCTTCCTGCGGTTGCCAACCCTCTCTTGGCTTCACAAAGGTATAAACAACAAGCCGGATCCACTCTTCGCCGTTAACGCCGATAATGTCTTCGTCGTAGGTGCGCTTGCGTAGCAGCACCTCCAGCATCCGCGCGTGCTCGCTAGGTTGGACCTTCCGCTTGTAGATGCGGTAGCCGAGCGGAGACAGTTTCTTGCGCGGCACGGTGCGTCCTTCTCCAGTTGGACGCAGCACGTGAGGCGGCTGGCAGATTCACCCATCCTCTGCAGGTGATGATCGCGACATTATTTGATTCGCGGTCCGCAACGCGGAAACCTGCGTCGCGCGGCCTTCTCGCGATGTCGTTAGCCGATGAAATACGGATTGGGATCGCAACGCGCCTGCAGGCCCCAGGTCTCCTTGTAGTAGGGCGACCGGTAGAGCTGCCGGAACGGGTTGGGACACCCCTTGAGAAACACGATCTGCTCCTGCTCGCTGAGCTGCATCACCTCTTCGGGCCGCAGCAGCGCGCGTCCGGTCTCGGAGATGCTGACCTTGCCGTCGGCGCCGATCGTCTGCGGGTTGGCCGTGAACTGGCCCAGCATCTTCGAGATATACTCCGCCGTCGTGTAGTCGCGGGGTGCGAACCACTGCTTCAGGGCCGCATTGGCGACGAAAGTCTCCCAATTGCCGCGGTAGAGCTCCTTGAGCTGGCCGAGGTTCTGCACGACGGGCTGCAGCTGGATACCGTACCCCGCCCCCTCGCTCATCATCGTCTCGATGACCGGCATGGCGCCCAGCGAATAGAACTCGTCGATCAGGAACCAGACCGGCCTGCTGCTGGTGCGCGGCGTTGCCGTCATGGCGTCGATGGCCGAGCCCAGCATCAGGCGCATGTAGCGGTTGTAGGTGCGGTCCTTGCTGATCAGGCGTGAGGGCAGGATCACATAGACGGTCATCGGCTTGCGCTTCAGGTCGGCGAACGCAAAATCATGCCGCAGCGCCGCCTTCTGCATCACGGGATCGGACATCCAGGTCGTCTGCGTCTTGGCGGTGCTTTTCAGCGAACGCAGCTCGTTGGTCAGCTTCCTGAACATGCCAAGCCGGTCGGCCACCATGCCCTCGTTGTGGTCGCGCAGCATGTCGCCGGTCGTTGCCTGGAACTCGTCGTCCTCCATCACGACGTAACCCCGCACACGGCCGAGACTGGGCTGGCGCTTGTCGCGGCGCGCTGTGATCACCTCGTGCACGATGAGGCCGCCCAGCAGCGACCGTGCACCATCCGCCCAGTGCGCCGCCTCGTTGCCGTCATGCTGCACAAGGGCGCTGCACAGGCTTTCCATGTCGGCGACGAAGTTATCGCTCTCCGGATCGAGTGCCGCGAGCGGATTGAAGCCGTGCTGCGGCAGCTTCCAGGGGTCGCCTGTGTGCAGGCCGAACGGATTGAGGCAGAAGACGTCGTGACCCATTTCCCGCCGGGCGCGCGCCGTGATGGCGGCAAGCTCGCCCTTGACGTCGATCACGACGGCGCTGTCGCTGTTCGTGACGAGCGAGCGCACGAGGACATCCCGCCCCTTGCCCGAGCGCGACGGCGCCACCAGCAAGGCATGGCCATCGCCGCTGTAGTGCATCGGCTCGAACACCGGCCGCCGCTCCGATCCCGATGCCCAGAGGCCCACGAACGGGCCCGCGGTGCCGTTGCGGACCCCGCCCGGAGCGCCATTGCCGCTGCTCCAGCGCGCCTGTCCGAAGGTGTCCCGAGCCGCGTCATCGCCCTGCCACCAGGATGCGACACGCCTTCCTGTCGCTGCCAGCCACCGCTCAGTCATGATCGGTCTCCCGGTCGCCAAAGGCCGACAAGCCGGCTGCAGCTGCCTGCTCGCGCTCGTCGGCGAACGCCGCACGGCCATACACATCGCGCTCGGCACGCGGCCGCAGCACATGGACCAGGTAGGCGAGCGAGGTCAGCGTGATCCCCGCATTCGCCGCGCCCAGCAACAGGCCGAGCGGCAGACCGCTCGTGTCGGTGCCGGGATAGCCGAACAGCTTCGGTCCTGCGAGCATGACGACGAGCGAGCCGAGCGTGCACCAGAAAAGGCCCGCCAGCATCAGGCCCAGGACGGCAATCGCCAGGGCAAGGCGTCCCGCCACGACAAAGGCAGTTCCAACCATGCCGAAACGCTGGCCGGCCTGCCGCTGCCATTGGTCGAGCTTGTGCGCCAGGACACCCGCCGTGCGCGGAGAGAAGATTTCGGATAGGGCGCTGATGGTTTCTGCCGCCTGCTGATTGGCGCGGATGAGCTGCTCGGACATGGGGCCTTTCCCGTCATATGAATTGCTGCGAAGCGGATGCCTCGCCGCGCTCACATGCCTCGCCCTCCGCCGCCCGCACAGGAGCCGCGTTCCCGCCCGTTGCAAGAGCTCAGCCTCTTGTTGGCACCTGGGAGAACCTGCGATCCCGCGGTCGAGTCTGATCCCCGTCCTGCGCTGCGACCGCCTGATGCCGTCTCGTCAGGGTGCGCCGGTATCGCATGGGCGCCGGCTCAACGCCTTCAACCCCGCTCGCTTCGGGAGCGAAGCTCCCTGCAGCTGCGCGCCGCGCCGCGGCCGCAAGCGGGGGTTTGAACGCGCCGTCTGCCCATGCGTACGCCCGCGCACCGAGACGGCCATCCCGGCGGTCTCACCACGAAAGGACAACGATCATGAGCAAGACAACCGCAGACACGGCGCAGGCCGCCACGGCCAACCAAACCCCGCCGAAAGCCAAGGGCGCCCGGCCTACGCACCGCCTTTCCCGCGTCACCGAAGCCGAGGGCAAGAAGAGCTACGAAGAGGTCGGCGCGCTGTGGCCGCATCGCGACGGCAAGGGCTTCTCCTTGAAGCTCAAAGCCAATCTTCAGACTGGCGACAATCTGATCGTCCGCATGGCCGGAGGTCCCTCATGAGCTCCCGCATCACCTGCCACGAGGACCGCTATCTCCTCGTCCTCGATCAGGACGACGACGGCGACATCCAAGAGCTCGTCACCGTCATCTGCGAAGGGCGCCCCACGGGCGCCCGGAGCGGTCTCGACACCTCGGAGGCGTCATGAGCGATCCCGCCAACAATATCACGCCTGGCCACATCCGCGCGTTCCAGGCGATCCGCTCGCAGCTCTATGACAATGTCACGCTCTGGAGCTGCCGCATCAACGGCGAACCCGGCGTGGCCATCGTCATGGTGGATATGGTGGGTCACGGCAAGCTCGCGGTCATGCCGCTCTTCGTCGCCATCACCGATAGCATGGAGCTCTCCTTCGACGGGGCTGGCGTTGGCGCCAGTGGTGGTGGCGGCGGACCGCGCCGGTCCTTCGCTGCGGCCAAGTCGCTCACGACCTCTGACCCTGGGCTCGGCTGATCCCGCAATGAGAACGGCGCTCTCCAGATGGAGGGCGCCTTACGCAAGTCTCATCTCCGCCGAGAGCGGCGCACGAGCAGGCCGATGCCCGCAACCAGGAAGGCGGCTGCAGAGACCGCGGCGGCCGCCCACGGCCGAGCGAACATGCCGACCGCCTCCGGGTCGTATGTCAAACCCACCCTGGCGAACCCCGCGGCCGCAAGACCTGCAAATGCGACGCCGGCGTAGGTTGCCAACCCCATCGCTCTCTGCCGCCCAAAAGCGAGCCCTCCCCAGGCCTCATCGAGCTGCCAGGCCAACGTCCGCTTGTTCACATGCTCGAACCGGGTCCCCCGCAAGTTCGGGCGATCATCGTCGCCGTCCTTGACCTGCAGGCGCCAGACCGCGTGCACCATGAGCAGCACGCCCGCCAGCGTGACCCCGGTGACGGCCGCGACATGCAGAGCCAGCCGCCAGTCGCCGGTCTCGGCATAGGTGTTGCTGCCCGCTATCGCCCAGCCCGCCAGTGCAATGACGTAGAAGACCCAGCCCAGATAGGCTGTCGCTCGCCTGAACATCCCCGCCCTCCTCTGCAAAGCGCGCTTGTGCCCTCAGATAGCACCGCGCCGCATGGGTGGTTAGCTCGGAGGTTCCCTCCGGTTGCAACAAACAAGGCATGATCTGGAAAAACAAAAGGCGCTCCCCTCGCAGAGAGCGCCTTGGTGAACCATCACCGTTGACGGTCATCGGCTTCCCAGCCTGTACCGTAGTCTCATGCTGCGCGCTTCCACGACAACGAGCAAGAGCGCGACTCGAACGTCAGAGAACCTTCACGAACGACGTCTTGCAAAACTCGGCTCACATCATCGTTGATACAAATATCCCGGGGGAGTTCGAGGGGGCAGCGCCCCCTCGCGGCAATTTGAGGCGGCTCACTCGCGCCACGCCTGCGCGCTCGGGCAAGCCGGGATGTCAACCCCTGCGGGGTCGCGAGATGCTCGCTGCGCTGCGCATCCGCGCCCGCGCACGCGGTCGTAGCCGCGTGCTGCGGGTGACATCGCTTGCTCCGAGTCGCGCCCTTGTGGCGCGAGTTTGCAATCGTGCAATCTCATTGCAATCATTGGAGTCGCTGATGAATTTTCTACAACGTATCTGGATTGATTTTGTGCTCTCGAACCGCAGTGCCTTTGTCGATCGTGCATTGGCGCGTCTCGATACAATTCGGCGCTGCTGCAACTACGATGTCTATTGCATGTCGGGGGTCGAGGAGGACGTGATGGGGCCGACCGGCGTGTCGGCCAATGTCTTGGTCCGTCATGATGGTACGGTCGAGATCACGAATATGAGTGAGAAGCTGATGTTTCACGACGAGGCGATCATCGAATTGCGGCCGCGACGAAAGCTGCGCTGAGCTGAGCTAGCCGTTCAGCAGGTCCTCGAACAGCTCGCGCTCGCCTTTGCGGAAGTTAACGGTGCGGAGGTGAGCGACGAGTTTGGCGCGCAGCGAGGGGTCCTTGGCGATCTCGTTGAGCGCCCAGGCGCCAACCCAGATCTTCTTGCGCGTCTCGCGCTTGCGGTCCTCGCTGCGCTTGATGCCGTCGAGTCGCTGTTCCTCGCCTTTCCATTTCGCCGCCCGTTCTCTCGCGATACGCATGCGTTCTTCCAGCACCGATCTGTCCATAGCCATCGTCCATTGTTGCCGGGACGAAGCAAATGGTGATGGCGCGCGTCGGCGCAAAGAGATCGCGGCGTGGTGGAAGTCGCGAAGCATCATGTATTTTTTTGACTAGCATCGAGTCGGGCTCTCGATAAATGGTCCGAATCGAACCTACGTTTCTCAAGCCCACTGCTAAGTGCGCGGTTATACAAACTGCGTTTGTTTGGGTACCGCGGCCTGCGGCGCAATCAGCGACGCCGCCGGCATCAAATTCTTTTCGGCGTCGTATGAACCTCGGAGAACCATCGCTCTTACTGGCCTTCGTCTGCGCCCTATCTCTCCTCGGGCGTGCCATGGCCATCTTCCGTCTCAGCGCTAAGATCATCTCCCGCGCCAAAGGTCAAAGCGTAATCGCTTCGGCTGCCTACCGCGCCGGCGACAAGCTGCTCGATCCGAACCGCCTCAAGGATCACGACTACACGGCGCGCCGCGGCATCGAGCACACCGAGATCATGACGCCGGAGAAGTGCCCGCTCTGGCTGCAGATCACGCCCGGCAACAAGCAGCAGGAGCGCGAGGCGCGCCAGGAACTGTGGCGCCTGGCGGAAGCCACCGAGAACCGGATCAACTCGCAGCTGGCGCGCGAGATCCTCGTGGCCCTGCCGCATGAGCTGGACCGCAAGCAGCGCATCGAGATGGTGCGGGACTTCGTTCAGCGCAACTTCACCGACAAGGGCATGGTTGCGGATGTGTCCTTCCATGCGCCGGAGCGCGAGGACGGACGCAACTACCATGCGCACATCCTGCTCACCCTGCGCGAGATGACGCCCCAGGGCTTCGCCCGCACCAAGAACCGGGAATGGAACGACAAGGCGCTGCTGCAAGCCTGGCGCGAGGACTGGGCGCACACCGTCAATCGGGGCCTCGAGCGCGCCGGGCGACCGGAGCGCGTCGATCACCGCAGCAACGAGGCCCAGGGCCTGAAGCGCGAGCCGCAGCCGAAGCTCGGTCCCGTCGCGCACGAGATCGAGAAGGCCGGCGGGCAGTCCAAGGCCGGCGATGACATCCGCGCCGTCAAGGAGCGCAACTTGTTGCGCGAGGTCTGGGACTTGGGCAACAAGGCGCTCGATGCCGCTGTCGATCGCCTTGACCTGGCCCAGCATCCCCTCGCCCAGGAAGCAGCCGTCAACCGCCTCGAACGCCTGCTCGACGACATCGCCGATCGCCTGAACCCGGAGATCGGCCTGACCGGTCTGACCGGCCAAGCAGCCGATGGCGCCGCCAAGGGCCTTGGCAAGGCCGCCGATGCGGCGCTCAACGTCATGGGCGGCATGCTCTCGTTTCTCGACCCCTCGCCTCCGCCAGAGCGGCGCGAGAATGTCGAGGAACGCATTGCCGGGCTCGAAGCGTTGCGCGACCGGCTGATGAAGGACGAGCAGGATCGCGCCCGCGCCCAGCAGCTGGCGGCCGCACGCGCCCGCGAGGAAGAGCATGATCGGGGCCGGGAGCGCACCCGAGACCGACGCGAGTGACGCGATCAGAGCACGTCTCGCGTCACGCCGACCTTATTGTGCCAATGACAGCGCCAGGCGTCGCGGCCGGCGTACGTCTTCGCGCACGGCGGGATTTGCAGCTCCCTGCCCTTACTGCACGGTCGGATTCCCCTGCCCTTTTCATGGCATCTGAGCGGGTAATCACCCGGGCCCGCGCTGGATCATGATGTAGGCCTGGTTAGCATCATCGGCCAGGACAAGATCGAGGTGCCGGAAAGCCCACCGAAACTTGGGTTTCTTCGACGGCGCGGGGTCGGCATCCCGGTACAACGTGGACTTCACAAAGACACTATCATCCAGCTTCGGATCAAGTTGCCCTATAAGTTTTGCCTGCCTCTGAGCCAGCAGCGTGATCAGCGTCGGATGCCCAGAAGTCTGGATCATGCCGGCCACCACGAACGACCCCGGCGGAAGGCCAGCGAAAACACGCTCCTCGTGCAGGTGCCAGAGGCGTTTCCGCTCAGCCGGCATCGCGTTCGAGTCCTCGTCGTCAAACACGGTATGGTCGAAAATGCCGAGCACGTGAAATGCGTCCCGCGTCACCTGCCCAAACAACACCTCATCCGTTCGGGTCACGAACCCGCCTTTCTCCAGCGTCGTGCCCAGATGGAAGTGATGGAAGCCCATGACATTGAGCAAGAAGTCCTTATCGGCCCATCGGTCGGAGACCTTTCCAGGCTGCGCGGCGGCGGGCGTGTAGCCCTTCCGCCAAGCGCCCAGCGACAGGTGCGGAGTAAGGTCGGTACCTTTCCGCACCTTCTCTAGGAATGGTTTGATCTGGCTCTGCAGCCCTGGCCAGCGCCCATCCAGCTTGGCGCTATCGGCAATCGTCACAAGGCGCGGCACTTCGGGCACGAACCGCATCCGCCAACTCAAAAACACAATTAGCAAACTGCCAACTGACATCGCCTCCAAGGCTGCCTTCGACTGCTTGTCGTTTGGGAATTTCGGCACTTCCTTGATGATGTTACGGCGCAACTGCTTAATGCGCTTGCTCGCCTCCATGCGCACGCCCTCGTGTTTACGCGGACTGCCCGCCCGTTGCCGGCTATGGACGAGGCTGCCCGGCTTCCTTCGTCGGGAGTCGCCTGATAGCTTCGCCTGATTCCTTCTGTGCCGTCCGGATGTCGTAGGCCGCCTGCAGATTGAGCCAGAACTCAGGCGCCGTCTTGAACCAGTGCGCCAGACGCAGGGCCGTGTCGCCCGTGATCGCGCGCTTGCCCTGAATGATCTGCGTGATGCGGTTGGGCGGCACCTTGATCTGACGCGCGAGCTCGGTCGGCTTGACGCCGAGTTCCTCGAGTTCGTCGGCGAGTATCTCGCCTGGGTGTATGGCAGGCCGGGCCATGGTTACCTCCTCAATGATAGTCCACAATCTCGACGTTCGAGGGGCCGGGAGCACCCTTGGGCCACTCGAAGCAGATCCGCCATTGCTTGTTGATGCGGATACTGTACTGCCCTGCCCGGTCGCCCTTGAGCGCCTCCAGCCGATTGCTCGGCAGTCCTCGCAAGTCTTCGAGCGCTGTCGCCGCGTCGAGAATTTCCAGACGCTTCCAGCCCTGACGCTCGAAGCTCTGGAACGCGCGAACCGTTTGGCCGTCTGCGAACGCGGCCGTCCGCTTGTCCCGATAGCTGAGGATCATTGTAGCCAGCTTACTGTATATGTACGCTGTACGTCAAGCGTACATTCAATGCAATGATTGCAATGCTTTGTCGGGTACCTTTCACGAAGAGGCCGACCCTTGGCCGGCCGGCGGCCGACACCGTGCTGGAGCAGCTGGTCGGTGCGCTGCCTGACGCGCATGCCGGCGCGCACGGATGCGAATTGGCCGATCCGGAACGCTGCCTAAGCCATTGCGGCCAAATCGCCATCCGTCTCTCTCGCCTCCGGTTTGGCCGATCCCTTGGCCAATCCTGAGCCGGCCAGTTCCCGTTCCGCGGTAGCGGCATCGATGCTCACACCTTCATACTCGCCGCCGCTGCGCGTGATGTCATTGCGGCGGGCCACGCGCTCCAGATCGCGCCGGAAGACGCGGCGTGAGAGCGGCCGCAGGCCGCGCCGCCAGCACCAGTCACGATAGGCGACGTGCAGGTCCGCGAGCGTGAGCCTGCCAGTTCCCGGCATCAAGCATTCGGCGCAGAAGCGCACGACGTCGCCTGTCTCGGCTTTGCTGGCCGCCAATCGCTGCCCTGCCAGCGCGTGATAGCTGAGTGTCAGATAGAGCACCCAGCCGGCCGCGAGTTCGCAGGCGATTGCCATCAGCAGGATCAGCCCCGCCTGCACCCCGAACTCGCTCACCATCCAGCCGACTGTCATCGCAACGGCCGCCGCGAACAGCTGTGCCTGGTGATCGGCTGCCGCACCGTTGCGGCTGCCCAACGCCATCATCTCCTCGCTGTGATCGCGCAGCTCGCGTATGCGGGCATCGATGCGCTCGATCTCTTTGGCCTGGCCGAGTTCGGCACGCAGCGCGGCTATGGCATTGCACGCGGGTGCAATCTGCCGGCTCAGCTCCTTGCAACCGGACGAGGCTGCGCCGAGGGTGAGGACACGGTTGCTGACGCGGATCGGTGCAGCCAGAGCGCTGGCGATGGCGGCTTCAAGTTCGCTTACCGAGCGCACGACGCCGATGCCGGCACGGCGCACTTCCAGCCGTGCAATCTCGGCGCGGTCCGTTGCAATGCTCTCCTGCATGCGCTCGAAGCGCGCCGATTGGCCGAGGCGCAGCTGTGCTGCCACGCCTGCGGCGCTGCTGAAGGAGACCGCAACCGCCACGGCCAGCAGCAGACAGGCCATCAGGGTTGCAACGATGTCCCGGGCGCGCGCGTGTGCGTAAATCCAGAACGGCGCGAGCGCCTTCACGAGTTCAAGCGCCGCGGCGATCACGCCATAGGCAAGACCGAGCGGCGCGCTGACCGCCGCCCCGCGCTCGTACCAGAACAGGAACGACAGCGACGCGACGAGGCCGATGATGGCAAGCCCACTGAGCAGGCCCAGCACGGTCTTGAGCCAGCGCATCGCCTGCTCCGCTGCCATGGCTGCTAGCCTCCCGTTCTGCTGTGGGGCTTCCCGGGGCCGTAGGTAGCCTCGAAGCAGTCGAGCGCCGCAACCAGCACCTGCCAGCGATGCAGGTCATGCGCCTCGGCCAGGCGTTTGAGGCGCCCGGCGCAACCCGCCGGCACGCGGCCGTTCATCCACTCGGCAGCCTTTCCCCAGGAGGGCGACCTGCGGTCCGGAAGGGCTGGCATTGCAATCGTGGCGCTGCTTGCGGCAGCGGCGTCCTTCGCTTCGACCGCCGGCCGCCGCTTGAAACGCCGGGTCAACGTTTCCCAGTAGTCCATTCCCTCGCCTCGCCTGTCGCTCAGGGCCGTTAGGCTTGATGAGATGGGCCGGCTAGGAGCAGTTCGCCAAGGGTCGCGCCCTGCGACGTTGCAACGTCGGGACAACAGGTGTCGCAGGCGGGAGCATCACCATCCTGCGTCTCGTCCCGGCCATCCGTTGCAGCGCCGGCATGCTACAATTGCGCAATCCCGAATCGAGCCCCGCAGGCACCCATGGATGTATTGCAATACTGGTCGCCGACGCTGAAATGGTCGGACTTTCGCCAGGGCGGCGTAAGCGATCGCGCCTGGCGCCTGTTTTGCAACATGGTTCAGCTCAGCCATGCCCATGTGCACTGGGCCGGCGCTGTCCGGCAGGCGCGGCTGTCCCCGCCGCCTTCCTACAGCTTTCCGCCGGAGACGAAATCGCAACGCAAACGGCGGCTGGACACCTGGAAGCACGACATTCAGCGTCTCGAGACGCACATGCACCGTGCGGCCTATCTGGCCGCCGAGCAGATCGCCACGCTCTCGTATCTCATCAGCAACGATGACGAGGGCAAGCCGGACTGGAAGCTCTATGTCGCACTCCGGCTTGCTGTCGCGCATCAGCCGGACCACACCCGCGGCCGCTACGCTGCCGTTGCCTTCACGGCCTTTGACGCAGATGCCGAGCTGACTGCCGACCCCGCCGCTGCCGCGATACGGTGGCTCGACAACGCGGGCCTCGGCAACCGGGCCGCCTAGATGCCAAACAGCGGCCGGATCGTCTTCAACTACGCCAGCAACAGCGGCGTGCGCACCATTGGCGGCGGCGATGCCGCCTTCGACACACGGTGGAGCCAGTGCAGCAACGAGAGCATCTACGCCTACCGCAATCCCCCGTCGGTCGAGGCCGTCGCCTTGGCGACGAACGCCAGCAACATCACCGATGTCAAGGACGTCAGCCGCTACGACTATTCCTCAGGCCATGTCGTCCCACGGCTCGGTCAAGTCCTCCTTCTACGCAACAAGAACGGGCGCTACGCGGCGATCCAGCTACTCGCCGTCACCTCGACCGGTCATGGCAAGCCCTCCGACGAGGTGACATTCCGCTATATCATTCTGCCCGCCGGGAGCCGCGACTTTTCTTCCGCGGCCTCAACGCAAGTGATCGACGCGTCCTTCTCCCGCCGGGTTCTGCTTCTCGGCGCCGGCTTCTCCAGGAACTGGGGTGGCCTGCTCGCGACCGAGGTCCAGGAAAAAATCTTCAATCATGCCGCCGTGCAGGCGCGTCCGCGCCTCAAGGCCATGGTCCTCGAGAAGCCCTTCGAGGATGCCTTGGAAGAAACCCGAACGGGGCTGTGGGAAGCCCAGGATCAGGCTGCCGTCGAAGCCGCCATCAGGGCGGCGTTCGACCAGATGGACAGGGCTTTCCGCAATCCCAACCCGCCCGTGCTCAACGCTACGGCCAACGACTTCATCAAGCGGTTCTGTCCGGGGCCTGTCGGGGTCGGCACCGGCTATGTCTTCTCGCTCAACCAGGACCTGCTGCTCGAACGCATCTACGGCACCAACGTCGCAAGCCAAAAGCTTGTTGTGCCCGGTGTGACATGGCTCGACCGCCCGCCGCACTTTCCAGCCGGTCTTGCTGATATCCCCGCGGGAAGCCCTGCCGGTGAGGGCCAGCTCGCCACCTTGCGGCTTGTCCGCAATTTCAACCTCATCAAGCTGCACGGCTCGATCAACTGGCAGGGCGGGGCCGACGCCCCTGGCATGGTGATGGGACGCCGCAAATCTCGTACGATCTCCGCCCATCCCCTCCTCGCCTTCTATTACGGCGTGTTCGAGCGTGTGCTCGCAGCCGGCGATGTGCGACTGATGGTCATCGGCTACGGCTGGGGCGACGACCACATCAACGATGTGATCGCCGATGCCGTTCGCGATCATGGACTGCGCATCTATTCCTGGAACCGCTCGCCGCCCGGGGAGCTGATCCGGCCACGCCATCGCGGCGCCGAGCTCATTGCCGGCCTGGCAGGCTACTGGACGCGTCCTCTGACCGAGGTAATGCCGCCGAATCCGACCGATCCCGGCGGCCCCGATTACGACGACATCATCGGCACTTTTTTCTCAGGCTGATGTTTCCTGCCGGCGCACTTGCCGGCTTGTCGTGCGCCGCGATCCTTCCGCACACCATCCGGAAGAGCGCTAGTCAAGTCTCGATCTCAGGGTCAACTCTTCGGCTTGTCCCCGTAGGTCTTGGCGAACAGGTCGATCGCTTCCACCAGCACCTGCCAGGCATGCAGGTCGTGCGAAAGGGCCAGCATGTTCAGCCTGGCGCCGTAGCCTTTCGGCAAGCTCGCGCCGATCCAGTCCCCTTCCCGCGCCTCCTCCGGCCGCCGGCCCCACTGGCCGGAGCGCTTGCCGCCGCGGATCTTGCCCGGCACGAATTCCACCGCCGGCCGCGCCCGGCCGTCGCGGCGGTCGATCATGCGCTCGCGCGCCGGCAGCGTCTCTGCTGCTCCCTGCTCCGCTACGCGCTCCTCCGGCAGCGCCACCGCCTTGGCTTCCTTCACCGCTGCCGACCAACGTCCGCTCATGCCGCCTCCTCGCGCCGCTGCAGGCCTTGTTGCGCTTCTGCCAGGTTGGCAAGGCCCGTCTTGCGCAGCGTCTCGTTCAAACTATCGACCAGCGTCGCCGCCTTGCGGTTCAGCGTCGGGAACGGCGTCTCCGTCACCGACAGCCCTGCATCCATGGCCCGCTTGTAGGCTGAGCGGCTGGAGAGCGAGCCCTTCAGCACCGTCCAGCCTTCGCGCTCCAAGGTCGCGCGCAGCTCGCGCTCTTCCGCGTCGGAATCGATGCGGGAGAGCGCCCACACCAGACGGCGGCGGTCGATGCCGGCCTCTTCGAGTTCGCGGTAGAGCACCATGCCGGGCATCAGGTCGGCGCTGCTGCCGCCCGTGGGCTGGATGATGAGATGGGCTTGCCGGGCGATCATCAGCGTGTCGCGCGAGGCGCGGCCGGGCGCATCGACGATCAGCACGTCGGCATCGCCGGCCAGGCTGCGCACGTCCTCGACGCCGTGCGCCACGGTCACGTCGATGCGGTTCATTGAGCCGGCGGCCGCCCGCCGCGACGCCCAGTGCCGCGACGTCTCCTGCAGCTCGTCGGCGTCGATGATGCGGACCTTAACGCCCTTCTCCGCCGACGCAGCGGCCGCCATGGCGCCCGCGAGCGTCGATTTGCCGACGCCACCCTTCTGCGAACAGAACGCCACCACCACCGGATAGAGCGAATCAGGCACCCTCACCTCCGGCACCGACGCTAGCGCATATCATTCAGCACACGCCATAATTATTTATGCCCATGGGTGCTGATGGGCATCGCTGCTTATGCCGTGATGGCGTTATGGGCTGATGTCGCAATGTCGTGATGCTGAGACGCTGCGATTTCGTCTGATGCCCTGATGGTCTGATGCATTGATGCGCTGATGCTGTTTGGTGCAAAAGCCGCGTTACCGCAGGTTTTCCTGCTGTTTGAGAAGCGCATCGTTTGTGATGCGCATTGGTCCATCAGCGCTGATGGCATGATGGGCATTGCGGCACATGTTCTTATGTCGGGTTGTGCCGGTTGCCGGTTGGCGTTCGTGACATGCGGGTGTGGGGGGTGTGGTCGTCCGGTTGGGCGTCTCCCCGCGCGCCTGCGCGGGGCCGGGCCCGCGTGAACCGAACCCCTGTGGCGGGGCAGGGCAGGGGACGGGTTTCGGCCCTGCGGGCTTTGGTCCCTGACGCGCACCCACTTTGCCCAGGCGGCGTCGCGGACGAACGGTCGTGCTCCAGCCTCAATTCTCCCCGCAAGGAGAGGACATGTCCGCGCAATCTGAAGGAGGCAGGTCATGCTCATCGCGCACGTCGGCGGGATCGAACTGCGGGCCTACGAAACTACCGCCGGCGTCCGACGCATCGCCCTCGCCAGCGGCGATCGCATCGTCTTCGATCGGCCCGCGCCCAGTCAGGCGATGTCGCTCGAGGACCTCCTCGGGGTGCACGCCTATGTCGTCCGCAGCAGGCAGTGGGAGAGACGCAACCTGCGCCGCCGACTTGCCCACCAGGCAAGGACGCCGCGTATGCGGACCCGCCTCTGAGCGACCGCGGGAATTGCCGGCATGAGCCACATCCGCGGCTATCGCGACATCCTCGCCGTGCGCCTCTCCAATGCCTCGATCGAGGCCGGCGAGGCATGGCTTGCCGCGACCCCCGGCGGGCTGCCGGAGGACCCGGGCGACTATGTCGCCGCTCTGCTGCATGCGCTCGGTTTTGCCGCCGACGAGCAGGCGCGCATCAACGCGCAGCACCACCGCTGTCCTGCCGGCGCCTACGAGCAGGCCTGCTTCGGCCGCAAGCATGCGTTCGCCCGGCTTTATGAAGGCGGACTGCTGACGGAGCTGCAGCAGGCGCATCCGCCGGCCGCATTCGCATCCGCGCTGGCACGCGTCGCCGGCATGGCGCCGCTCCACCTGCGCGAGGGCGGCGTGTTCGAGTTTGACGCTTGGGAGTTCCTCAGTTTGCTGCGCCTTCACCTCGGCGCTCCGACCCACCACTGACGCACAACAGATTACCGGTGAACGACGCGTGTTGATTCGACGCATCGCAGTTTCCTGCATTGCCCAGATCGCTGTTAGCCGGCCACGGCCCACTTGCCGCTTGATAGGGTAGGGGCCGGAACCTCAGGATCGCAGCGTCGGATCAGGCATCCCGTACCGGACATCCGCCCCATCACGGCGCGGCTCGGGTGCTTGACGCATGCTCGCATAGATTGCCTGAGAACCGATCACGATCGGATTGTGAATGGCGCTCTGCACGGCCTGGGCAAATACCGGGTGCGTGTTCAGGCGGTGCGAAAGGCGTTCCTGCATATAGCTCTGGCGTTCGGCGCCCTGCAAGCCACGCTGGTCGGCATCGCGGGTCGCGGCCTCGTAAGCGGTCCTGAAGGCGCGATACATTGTATGCGCGTCGTTCAGCAGTTGCTGCGCCTGCGGGTCATTGCTGTTGCGCAGCGCCTGCACCATTGGGCCCATGCAGCGGTTGACTTCTTCAAGGTTCAACGACGCCATACCCCAGCGACGCAGCAATTGCTGCGGATCGGCCGGACGATTGAAATCAACGCGGCTGAGGTCGAAGTTATAACGCTGCGCCAGCGACTGCAGATAGCTGCCTGGCTGGCTGCTTGCCGCATCGACTTGCTGGCTTGGCACATCATCCCGCCTCTGCAGAGGGCCCGCCACCTCCGGATCAGGCCCATAGGGCTCCGGGATTGGCTGCCCGCTCGGGATCGCCATTGCCCTCACGCCTTGCCCAGCCGTGGGACCATCAAGAATTGTCGAATACAGCGAGTATCCGGTCGGACCGTTGAGTTCGTCGCGAAAATTCCGTGACATCTCTTTCCTTTCAAGCGTTACGCTAGATCCGCCGCGCGATCTCCCAATCAACCCTTCCTATCAGGCGATCCCCGCACGAGGCGCCCCCAGACCGGGCGTGGGCTCGCCCGGAGTGTTGGGCCCCAATTCGCCGATAATGCGGGCGGGGCGAGGGATCACACGACCTTGGTCGTCGACCGGCAGACTGGTTGCCGGAACCCCGCTTGAATTGATGAAATCCACGCCGTTGACCGATTTGGCCAGCATGCCGGCCAGCGTATTGTGTATGTCCTGCGCCGAAAGTGCGGCCAGTGCCCCTGCCGCCGGGACGCCATTTTCCAGCAATTGCCGCAGATGATGGCCTGGCTGATGCCGCGTGTCTCTGTCATTGAGATCCTGATGCATCGCAGTCGCGATTGCCTCAAGCGCTCGTCTCATGTCAGGTGACGTGCCCCTGTCGCGCGCAAACCCGCGCAATTGATCGATCAGCTGCTGACGCTCGGCCGTGGTGAAAGCTTGGCCGCGACCCGGTATGCCACCAGAAAGCACCTCGATCAGATTGGGTCCGAACGTGCCCGCCGACATTTCGCGCGCGCGGTCCAGTTCACCGTCGATCCGCGCCCGCGGCGGAATGACGACGCCCGAGAATTGTCTCTCGTAGGATCGCCAGGCTCTATAAGTATCTTCAGCTGTAATCGGCATTCTCTCCTCCTGTTATGTTAAATCTCAAAATCACTACAGTATTGCACCGCTCAGAGGCGCGGTCGGTTGGATTCGGTCCCCGACCCCGGTGCCCGTAACCTGGCCCGGTGCAATAGTTGCTCCGCGCACCGGAGAGCCGCTGATATAGCCCTGCACAACATCCCGGCTGCTGGTCGCACCTTCGCGTGTGAAGAAATTGACCTCTCCCGAACCGGGCGTCGTGCGCGTCAAAAACTCCTGTCCTCTTGCCTGAAATGCAGCTTGTGAGGTGGGATGCCCGAGCAACGATGCGAAAGCGCGCTGCTGGTCTTCCAGTGTCAACCGACCACCTGCGATCTCTGCCCGCATCTGCTGTGCAAACCGATTGTAGAGAGCGCGATCACCCAGCCCGGCCTGACCGTAGCCACCGGCATACGCGGCCAACGTGGAGTCACCGACATGCCCAGGCGGATCGTTGATCGTCCGACCCATCGCGCGAGCAAAATCCTGGAAGTCTGCAATCGCCTGCTGGTGCTGGTTGAGCGGGCCGACCGGCGCCTGCGCATCAAACTGCGGGCCGGTGAACGGTCCTGAACCGGTGCGCTCGTGCGCAAGAGCCCTTGCGAACAGCTGACGATTGTGCGCCTGCGCTTCCGGACCCGAACCGACCACGACATTGCCGTAGTACGGCGGCAGATGACCCCGCTGAATGGCCGTCGAAAGTGCGTCCCGCATCGTGGGGCCGACGGCGCCGTCCAATCCGTAGCCTCGCGAAGCCTGGATGGTTCCCGGCGAGAAATCATGTGGGTTCGCCCGCATGATCTCCAGCAGTCTCTGCTGCACGATCTTGATAGGGTCCCGATCGACAAGATCGGACCCATAAAGGCGAAAATCTCTCATCAAAAAATCGGACATGCAAATCACCCTCTGGCAATATTTGAAAGTATAAGTAAAAACATTTTACAAGATATTATTTTAACTTTCATTTTACTATCCGGTATAAATCCATGCATGGCATTCCTAGAGAATGGCGCCGCCCAACGGATGCGTCGGCAAGATGCCGCCACGGTCCCCGGGCACAACGACCCCCGGCACATCCGGAACATCCACTCTGTCGCCCGGTAGCGCTGCGCTTAGTTCGCGCGCTGCGCGCACGGACAGTGGGTTTACCAATGCTTCCGCGACTGCCGGCGCGCCGCGCACCGCGGCGAGCATCTGCTGGCGGAATTCATTGGCTGGCGTGGCCGGCCCCAGCGCCTGTTCCACCAGGAGATTGTTGTGAATGTACTGACCCCGGCCAGGCCCCAACGTATTGACGACGGCTGCCAGGCGTGGCCCCAGAGTCTCGCGCAGGGCAGGGTGCCGAGACAATTGCTGTAACGCTCGCAGCGTATCCGGCCCAAGCTTGCCGTCCGCGCCGCAACGGCCCACCGAGAGCCCATAGGCTATGCAGAGCCGCTGCAAATCCTTCACATTGTCGCTCGGGACGCCCCGGGCCGAAGGCTCATAGCCGAACGGTTGAACACGCCCTTCGCGCGGAGGCATAAGCTCCTCTTCGCTGGGCATAACTAATCTGCGTCTATGGCGATCACTCATCAAATATCCAAAATATATTCATCGTTATCTTAGGACGAAACTATTAATAAATATCTGCTGTTAATCTTTCATTAATGCTGGCGTGACTCACTTGCGACTCCTGCGGTCTTGCAGTTTTCCGGCAAGCCGATGATTCAAATCATATTGAACCCCGCAACCCGCGACCGGTTTTCAATGCTCTACGCCTTTCGTCTGCGTCTTCCGCCCCAGGCCCCACGACCGGGAGCGAGTTCCCGGATCAATACAGAAAGGAGTTCGCCGTGCCGTGCCCAGCCGACCGGGTAGTGTGTTGCCAGCCGACCCGGCCAATCATTGTCGAAAACGAGGGCCCTGCTAGGTCGCTGGCGGCCGCGTAAAATGCTTCCGAGAGTTGTGGCATTTGTGCCAAGCAGCGCCGCTGCTCTTTTAATGGGCTCATCCTTGCCAATGATGTTGCTCAACACCGTGCCGAATGCATGGCCCGGGCCACGGTTCACATAATCCCAACTGCCAGTGTGCCGGCGCGTGGTTGGCTCGATCCCGCTGGGCGGCACGAAGGCGAGAATGCCCAGGCCGTGCTCGGACCAACGCTCACCGTAGTGCTGCGACAGCTTTTCGCTCCATTTTTGGTGCCGAATGATTTCAGCAACCGGCTTGCGACGGCCTTCGAAAAGATCCCGCAGATATTTCAACGGCACGCCAATGATCTTCGCCGCTTCGGCATGCTCGGTCGGTGTGCTGCCGATGATCGCCCATAGTGCCGTCAGGAATGTCGTTTGCTCCGGACTCAGCGTCTTGCGCACCCGCCGCGGCCAGTTTTTCCCCATCTCTTGCTCCCCGCCTAAGACATAGCGTTTCTGCGGGAGCTCCAACAAGAGAGGCGAAAAAGGCCTTCGTTGCGGTGCTATCGTTTTTTCTACCGCCATCTGCGACCGGCCTTTTGGTCATCAAATGCTTGAGCCGATTCGCAATCTTGACTCGCCTTCTGTCGACGCGAAGCGTGGTGGCACGTTCCACCCACCCGAGTCTCAGGAGATGCGTATGACTGCCACCACCCGACCCCACGCCGATAACAATCGATCGAAGGTCGTCCTGTTCTTCCAGAACGACGCCACCAAGGACAACAACAAGCCTGCGCTCAAGGGCATGATTACGCTCGCGGGCGGCGCCGGCTACACCGCCGCGCTGTGGTCAGGCGACCGCGAGGATGGCAAAGGCCTCTACCTCACAGGCAAGGTGACGGCGCAGGATGCCGTCGCTGCGTTGCGCAGCCGGCATGATGCGATCCAGGCTCCTCAGTTCGGCGTGGCGCCGCCGGGTCTCGATCTGACGCCCTGCCAGATCGTCCTGTTCGAAACCCCGAAGGAGCAGATGGCCGAGAACGGCAAGCGCCCCAACTTCTATGGCTACATGCGCACGGCCGACGGCTACTACCGGCTGGCCGCCTGGAACAGCAAGACGGGGCAGGGCTCGCCCATGCTCGCCGGCAATGTCCAGGTCAATCAGCAATGGGATGGCGTGCCGGAGCCCACCACCCCGCAGCAGCGTGCGCCCAAGTCCCGTGCGCCGAGAGCAGGGCAGGGCACCGCCTGATCGCCGCATCGGCAGATGCGCCAGCGCGCCAGCACAGCCGACGACGAAGGGGGCCTCACCAAAAAGCAGGCGGGCGCTGCCTTTCGGAGCCGGCCCGCGCTGGCGCTCTACAGGGGTAGGGGCCGGCTCCGAAAAGCAGCAAGGCGGATTGCATCCCGCGGGGATGAAAGACGCCGATCAATGATCAACAACCAGCAGGAGGAAACGTCATGAGCAGTCCAGCAAGCAAGAGCGAGGGCGGCAACAAGCCGTCGCACTACGTCTATGTCATCGAGGGGGAAGGGGACGACGCATTCTTCACCAAGGTCGGCGCCGCCTGGCGCACCAAGAAGGGCACCGGCCTCAATGTGAAGCTGACGGCGATGCCGGTCAGCGGCCGGCTCTATATCGGCGAGGTCGACCAGGAGCCGAAGGCTGCCTGAAGGCCGCCGGACGCTGCGCAAGCCGCCGAAGCCCACCACGCGGCGGCTGACCTGGCGCGGCGTCACCCTCGAGGTCCGTCACCAGCCGAGCTATCTGGGCGACAGCCAGGATCATGTCGAGATCCGCGTGCTGGCGCCCAGGGGTGCCCCCCTCCCTATCACCACGACGGGCTACAGATCGCATTTCCTGCCCGCTGAGGAGCTGGCCACGGAAGGGGGCCCAGTCGCGTTCGTCACCGCCTGGCTCGATCGTGAGGCGAATTCCAAAGCGTGGGAGAAGACCGAGTTCGCCTGGCGGCAGCTTTCCCTCGATCTGACTGCTCCCGTACCGGCAAGGTCAGCGCGACCTCCGGCCAGGACACCGGCCCGGCCGGCACGCAGGCGGCCGGGGCAGGGGAACGCATGAGCGCCTACCGCTCCTTGGCCGAGACCTACGAGCGCACCGACACGGGACTGGCAGCCGCACTGCTGCTGTCATGGTGGCAGCGGACCAGACGCACAATAACAAGACGGCTGCCGCCGGAGGAACGCCAGCCTGGCGTCAGGCATCGGCCGCGCATGGCCCCCGGCATGAAGCGGCGCAAGCGTCGCCAGGCCCGCCTGCGGCGTATCCGGTGAATCCCCTTTGGTCTCCCGTCCCTTCGCGTCTCGCCCGCAATCGGGAGCGGCCGTTGCTGCGGGTCCTTGTGACCGGACGCACAGCCGGCGCAACCCGCCTCGCTTCCGCGCGGCCAGCAGGCCGCTTGTGCAGCTCCGGCCCCGAAGGGCTTCGGGGTGTGCGCCGTCCGCTTGGCCGTCCGGTCTCTTCCGTCCCCGCAAGGCCGCGCACTCCCGCGCGGTCTGAACCGAAAGGGGACTTCGAGATGAGCAACTTCAAGACCTACCGCGTGCGTTACTGCGAGTGGCAGACGTTCGCGATCAATGTCAGCGCCCGAAGCGCCGACGAAGCGTGCGAGCTGGCGGAGAGCATTCGCACCACGATCGGGCAAGAGCCCTTCGAAGAAATGGATGGCGCCAGCGACGGCTGGGATGCCGAAGAGATCAGCGGGCAGGACCTGCCTCCCGTTGCCAATGCCCGCGTCGCCGCCAAATCACGTCGCACGGAATCAATCGCGGCCCGCAAAGGCGGCGCATCATGAGCGCCGTCGCCAAACCCCGCCGCGATGTCTATGCGGAGATCACGCAGAAGCTGATCTCCGCCATCGAGCAGGACCCCGGCAAACCGGTCATGCCCTGGCGCAGGGCATGGGGTCCGCTCTGGATGCCGGTCAATGCGCTCACCAAGAAGCCCTACAACGGCATCAATGTGGTGTCGCTCTGGGTCACGGCCGAGGCGGCGCAATTCTCGGCGCCGATCTGGGCTACGTATAAGCAGTGGTCCGAGCTCGGCGCCCAGGTCAGGAAGGGCGAGAAGTCATCGCTCGTCGTCTTTTACAAGGAATACGAGACCGATCCTGATCCGACCCGCGAGGATGATGACGGCAAGCGCCGCGTGGCGCGGGCGTCATTCGTGTTCAACGCGGCACAGGTGGAAGGCTATACCGTTCCCGGTCAACCCGAGCTGCTCGGCCCCGTCGAGCGAATCGAGCGTGCCGACCGCTTCCTCGCCAACACCGCAGCACGGGTCGAGCACGGCGGCGATCGCGCCTACTACCGCCCTTCGACCGACACCATCCACATGCCGGACGAGGGCCTGTTCATCGACACCGCGACGATGACGCGCACCGAGGGATACTACGCCACCCGGGCGCACGAGACCGTGCACTGGACCGGCGCCAAGCATCGTCTCAATCGGGAATTCGGCAAGCGGTTCGCCGACAAGGCCTATGCGGCCGAGGAGCTGGTGGCCGAGATCGGCAGCGCGTTTCTGGCAAGCGAGCTGCAGATCACGCAGGACGTGCGGCCGGACCATGCGCAGTATCTGGCGCATTGGCTGGAGCTGCTGAAGGCCGATCCCAAAGCGATCTTTACCGCCGCCGCCAGGGCGGCCGAAGCGATCAATCATCTCAAGGGTTTGCAGCCGGTTGAACCTGAGCCAGATCCCCCGCATAGCATCGCTAGAGATCGGCTGGCGACACGGGCACCAGCTACCACGTCTACTCTGAAAGATGGCCCGACATAGCGCAGTGCACGCATCTTGAACCCGCAGACGCTGAGTGCTCTTATCAACACAGCAGGGAATAGTTGATCGATTTAGCGGCGTGCGGCTCTGACAAGCTGCAGAGTAGCAACTTGGCAGTTTTGGCCGGGAGGGGGGACAATGGACGCGAACGCTGCGCCGCTTCTGAACATCTTTGAGAAGAAGCTGCGCCTTGAGGTACCACTCTTCCAGCGTCAGTACGTGTGGAGCCTGGAGCATCAATGGGCTCCGCTGTGGGAGGACATCAGCAGAAAATTCAGCGAGTACATTGAGGGCAGGGACGATGCCCCGGCGCATTTCCTCGGGGCGATGGTCCTAGACCAGAAGCAGACGCCGACAACCCACGTTGAACGTCGCTCTATCATCGATGGGCAGCAACGGCTCACGACATTTCAGATCTTCCTGGCCGCGCTCCGGGACTTCTGCGCCGAGAATGGCTGCGGTGACCTAGCGAGCGAGCTCAACTCTTTCCTGCTCAATACCGGCATGATGGCCGACAAGAAAACGGAGCAGTTCAAGGTCTGGCCAACGCAGCTTGATCGGCCACAGTTCCAGGATGTGCTAACAGCTGGCTCCCGCGTAGAGCTCGAGAAGCTGCACCCGCTGAAGAGGCGCAAGTACGCGCGTAAGCCAGATCCGCGGCCCCGCATGGTCGAGGCGTACATCTACTTTTACGACGAATTGCGGGAGTTTTTTCTTGGCACTGCGACAGAGCCGCCATTGAAGGCAGAGGTACCACTCGCCTCGCGCCTTGAAGAATGCTTCAAGGCGCTCAAGAACGCCCTCATGATCGTCGTCATCGATCTGACCAAGGATGATGATGCTCAAGTTATCTTCGAAACGCTAAATGTGCGCGGTGAGCCGTTGCTACCCGCAGACTTGCTCCGCAACTACATCTTCCTTCGCGCCGCTCGCCAGGGCGAACCGCAAGAGGATTTGTACAAGGAATTCTGGGGCCGCTTCGACGATGAATTTTGGCGGAAGGAAGTCCGGCAAGGGCGACTCAGCCGACCGCGTAGCGATCTCCTCATCCAGCACTACTTGGCCAGTCGGCTTATGGTAGAGATCCCCATCAAGCACCTCTTCGTCGAATACCGGAACTGGATCGAGCGCAGCCGGCCGTTCCCAACCGTCCGGGATGAGCTTCGCACGCTCGCAAACCAGGGCGACGCGTTTAGACGCATCCTTGACCCCTCTCCCGATGACCCGCTGCACCCCCTCTCTACATTCCTCGATGTATTTGAGATCGGAACAGCACACCCGCTCTTGCTCATGCTGCTCGACAGCAATCTCTCCGAGCAACAATGGAAGCGCATATCGACAATTTTAGAGTCCTACATTCTTCGCCGCGCCGTCTGCGGGCTCTCCACGAAGAACTACAACCGCGTGTTTCTCAGTATCACCAAGCAGCTGCGAGACGCAGGCGCTTCACCGGAGACCTTGGAGCAAGCCTTAGCAACCTATTCCGGCGAATCCACTGAATGGCCGACCGATAGAGCGTTTCAGTCAGCATGGAAGAATGGAGATGCCTACGGACGGCTCACCGGCCAGCGGTGTGTCCATGTCCTCCAGAGGCTCAATTCCACTTATCTGGACAACAAGATGGAGGATGTAACGATCAACAGTCCCCTGACCGTCGAGCATCTCATGCCGCAAAATTGGGTCGAGCATTGGCCGCTGTCAGACGGCCGCCAGGGCCTATCCATGATTGACATGATCCTCAGCGACGACGAAGGCCTGAACACTGCGTCCGAACGCCGGCATGCCGCGGTTCAGACGATCGGAAACCTGACGATCCTCACCCAGCAGCTCAACTCGGCCGTTTCGAACGCGGCTTGGTCAGTCAAGAAACCAGCCATCCTCAAGTCTTCGCTTTTACCAATCAACGCCATGCTGCAACCGATCGAACAGTGGGACGAAGCCGCCATCGAGAGGCGCGCGGACGAGCTTTTTCGCCGTGCCGTCGGCCTGTGGCCAGCGCCAAGTTCGCGTCCGTAAGGCAGCCCGTCCCAAGGAGGGCTGTGCTGCACCTGGACACCGTCGCGGCATCAGCGCACACAATATGGTGCAGTTGTCGGGGAGAGTCCTGCACGGTGGCCGTGGAACAATCACCTGATGCGCGCCTGCGCATCGCTGCTGTCGATTACATCAAGCGCACTGCCATTAGTGGTGTGTTGACGTCAGAGGATTTGCGCGCTGGGTTCGTTGTTGATGGTGATCGCGTCCCGCTCATCAACCCGCAGCGCGGCATCTTCAAGCCCAGGGCAATGCAATATCTTCTGAGCGTGCGGACCGTGTTTCCGGCGAGTGGCCGGAAAGTCTGGTACGACGACCAGAGGCAAGTCCACCAGCAGATCGAACGCGGCGAAGAGCTGATCGACTACGCGTTCATGAAGGATGACCCGGAGTCCGCCGACAATCGTTGGCTTCGTGAGGCGCGCGATGCCCAAGTACCCATCATCTACTTCTTAGGGGTTGCCCCAGCCCGCTACACCGCCATTTGGCCGACGTTTGTTGCCGACTGGTCGCCGCAAGAACTCAAAGCCAAGCTGGCCTTCGCAGCTCCGGCCGACAAAGCGACACGCTGGACGTTGCCTGCGGAGCCGGAACGGCGGTATGGCCTTCGGCTGGTACGGCAGCGCCTGCACCAAGCAACCTTCCGCGAGGCCGTCTTGACCGCTTACGACAATCGCTGCGCAATTTCTGGATTACCCGAGCCGCGCTTGCTCGATGCTGCTCACATCATTGCCGACACCAACGAGGACAGCGGTCAGCCAGTGGTGCCAAATGGCTTGCCGCTGTCGAAACTCCACCATGCCGCGTTCGATGCCAATCTCATCGGCATCGATCCCGATTTTCGCATCCACATCCGACGTGACCTGCTGTCGATGAATGATGGGCCCATGTTTGAGCAGGGCATCAAGGCCATCGCCGGCCACAGTCTGCGCATGCCGTCACGATCAATCGACTGGCCGGATCGGGACCGGTTGGCGCAAAGGTTCGACCTGTTCCGCGCCGAGTAACCTGCCGTCACCCGAAATACTTCTCTTCGTTGTGCCAACGCAGCGCCTCGGCGTCCGGCCGCCAGTCAGCAGTAGCCGGAGCCTGGATCGCCTGGCCATGCAGGGCATAGTAATGCCGGCCGTTTTCGAACTCTTCTTTAATGCGGCGGCTCACCTCAAATGTCAGCTTTGGCGTCACGGTCACATAGCCGGAGTCGAAGAGGGCGTGGATGTCCCGGCGAAGCAACAAGCCATTATTGGGATCGTGACTGCCTCCGTCCGCGTAAGGACGGATATGAGCCGCCTCCAGAGCGGGCAACGTCCTCTCACCGGTAATTGCACACCGACGGGCGTAGGCATCGGTGACCACGATGCGAAACGTAGCCTGGCCCAGACGCGGCCGGATCAGGGTAGGGGTGCCATACCGCTCGCGATCGGCAGGCTGGTCAGGTGATGACACTCGAGCCATGCGCTCTTGGACGGCGGCCCACAGAGCCACTCCTTCAGCATCCCCCGTGTTGTAGGTCTTGAACGTAACGATGTTCGGCGACCAGCTTGCCGGCACCGGCAGCCAGTCCTGTTCGTCAAAGAAGAAGGGTTGCGTGAGAATGCGGCAACCAATCGTGAAATCGCCGCGGTCGGCAGAATCCGCTTTCCGGTACTTGACGATCCGCTGGCGCATCTCGCCGAGAGATGCCGTTCCATTGCCGGGGCCGAACGCCTGCCATGCCAGCGAGCATGGCATCGTGTTGGCATAGGTAAAGATACCGCCGCCAACGATCATGTTGTGTGGCGCGTGTAGCTTGAAAAGGAAGAGCTCGCCCGGCTGCAGCGCCTTAAAAGGTGCGGCGCCGGGCGACCAAAAATTGATCTCGGCGAGGTCGGGACGGGCTCGAAGGTAGTCGAACCACCCCCGGTCCGTCACCGCGACGATGAGTTGAACAGCCATTGAAGCATCTTTGTCAAAAGCACCCAGCGCGTCAAAGACCATTGGACATAAGCCCCCGATGCGTACTGCCTTTTCCAAGCGGGGACGTCCACGCCGGCCGTCGGTAGGCCACGGCCGCGAATCACGGCAGAATCACTGCCAACCAACAGGTTGGCAATGCTTGAATTTCGCAGCAATGGCCGGCGCGTCACCCTCGATCAGTTCATGAAGAACATCGAGGAGAAGGCGCTCGATATGGCGCTCGACGCCATCGAGAAGCGCGTGCATGGCGCTGCCGCATCAATTGTGGACCCGGAGACCGGGCGTCACGCCGACGTCTTTGTCCGACGCCGAGGCGACGACCTAGGTGTGACGATCCATACGCGAGGCTCGCAAGCATTCGCCCGAGAGCTCGAGCGCCGCCTTGGTGTTGAGCAAGGAACCGTCATGAGCACCGCACCCAAGGCAAAACCGCTCGTCTATCTCGCCCACGCATCAGAGGACCACGACACGCTCGCCAAACCTCTTGCCCAAAGACTGATCGCAAGCGGCATCGATGTTTGGCTCGACGAGTGGGAAATCCGCCCCGGCGACAGCCTCAAGCGGAAGATGGAATCGGGCCTTGAGCAATGCACCCATTTTCTCGTACTCCTCACCCCAGCCTCGATCGGGAAGGCCTGGGTTGAGACCGAAATCGACGCCGGCTTCCTGCGCGCTCTTGGCGGCGAGATACGTTTCATCGGCCTTCGGATCGGGACCGCGCTCACTGACTTGTCCGTTTTCCTGCGCACGCTTCTGTGCCCGACGGTCGACCTTGCGGACGAAACCCAGGTCCAGAAGATCATCGCGGACCTGCACGGCGCTACTCTCAAGCCGCCACTAGGCGACAAGCCGCGCTACGTTCAGCACGTTCCGTCCGAGCGAGGGGGATGGTCACAAGCTGCCTACACGGTGGGCGAGCACTTCACCAGAACAAGCAAGCTCGGACGCAAATTTGATCCACAACTGCGCGTGACCGAGATCGCCGCCGCCACAGGTCTCCCAGAGCAGGATGTCCGGCTGGCCCTCCTCGATCTCGTGGACGCAGGACTTATTGAAAAGTCGAAGGCGCTTAGCGACCCGTCTTACTATCCGGTTGAGTCCTTCTTTGTTGAGTTCGACAGCAGGTTCCTTGACTTTGACAGCCAAAAGGACGCTGTTGCGGTCGCCAATTGGATTGTCAGCAATGGGTCGCAGCGGCTGAAGACGGAGCAAATCGCGCAAGCCTTTCCGCAATTCACAACGCGCCGTCTAAACAGTGCGCTCAACTACCTCGAGAAAGTCAAAGCTATTGATGCCCGCCACTATCTCGGGGGCGGCGATTGGGCATTTTCAGCTCTCACTGCTGACGACCGGATTCTGCGGTTCGTGAGGCAGCACGCCTAGCTTTGCGGCCGGCGTCCTGGAAAAGTGCCGTCAGATGCACTCGCATTGACAGGTTGCCGCGCGCGCCTAGAAGTAAGCCTATTGGATGCAGTCATGAGCGATCCCTCCACCAACGCGCCACCCAAACCCGCGAGCACTCTACTCACAGGCGGTTCGGGTTTCGATTTCGAAGACTACGTGGCCGCGAGCTATCTCGTCTCCATGCTCATGGAAGGAGGAGCAAGGGGATTGGGCCAATACGTCGCCACAACAGTTGCGATCCAGCGCGCGGCGTCAGGCGCTCCATCCGATGATGTCATCGTCACTGGGCAGGCGCCGAGCGGAGATACGGCCACACTACATCTTCAAGCCAAGTCAACATTACGTATTGGCGAAGGAACTTCCAACGCAGCGTTTCGCGACGTTGTTGAGCGGGCCTGGAAGACTGTAACCGGGCAAGGCTTCCAGCGTGACAAGGATCGCGTGGGCGCAGCGGTTGGAGCCATCGGCCGTTCGCGCCTGAAAGCAATCCGCCGTCTGCAGGAGATCGCTCTCCAGAGCTCAGATTTCGCGGACTTCGCCGCTCGATTTGACGCCGTAGCCAACGCGGAGACCAAAGACGTCAAGAACGCGTTTGATGCCGTTGTGAAGAGCATTGACCCAGCTGCTAGCGATGAAGCGATCTGGATGTTCTTCAAGCACTTTGTCACGCTTGAATTCGATGTAATGGGAGAGGGGGCTCACCACATCCATGATGCCGTGGAGAGATTGCGATTTGCCTTGGCTCCCGAGGAGACGCACCGCGCAACAGATCTGTGGCTCCGGCTCGTTCAGGTTGCCAAGGAAGTCGGAGATGCTGGCGGCTCTATCTCGCGTGACGGCCTCCTAACCCGCCTCTCCGATTTCAAACTCGCTCCAGCCAGAAGCGTTCGACCCGATCTCTTTCGGTTGACGGCGATGTCCGACGCAACTTTGGCAGATATCCGCCTGGATATCGGTGGGCTGCGCGTGTCAAGACAGCGCACTTCCGATGCGGTCTTCGAAGCACTCGGCAAAGCCCGGTTTGTTCAAATCAGAGGGGAGGCCGGCACGGGCAAGTCAGCCATCCTGCGCGAACTGGCGGAATTCGTACGCATAGACGGCTTTGCTGCTGTTCTCGGAGCCAAGCGCATTGAGGGCTCGAGCTGGACAACCTTTGCCACTGCCAACGGCTTGACATCGGCGTCAGCGAAAGCGCTGCTGAGCGAAATCGCCGCCTCATCTTCCCCTACTTTGTTCATTGATGGCATCGACCGGATTACTGACAAGGCTGCGCAGCAGGTCGTCCGGGACATTTTGCAACCGATCATCGAGGACCCGGCCTGCGCCAACTGGCGTGTCGTGGCCACAGCACGAGACGAAAACATTGAGTACCTCAGAACCTGGCTCCCGCCGGCATTTCTGTCGGCGCTCCAGTCGATTGAAGTGAAGGCGTTCGATGACAAAGAGGCCGAATTTGTTGCCCGAACCCATTCGGCGCTGCGGCCATTGCTGTTTGGGGACGAGGCCCTGCGTTCTGTAGCGCGTCGCCCGTTCTTCCTAAGCGTGCTTGTCCACCAAGTTGGCGGAAGTGGCAGCACGTCGGCTCCGAGATCAGAAGTCGAGCTGATCGATCTCTGGTGGTCGCGTGGTGGATACGATGCCATTCACGCCGACGCTCTCCGCCGGCAGCAGCACTTGAGGACCCTTGCTGAGAGGGGCCTTCCGGATTTTGGCCGTTCGATCGATGTCCAATCCCTCGACGCTAACACTCTGCAGGCATTGATTGACGACAGAGTGCTACGAGTCCGGGAGCCGGGCTTCACCGTCAGTTTCGCGCACGACATCTTCTTCGAGTGGGCGCTGTATCAGACAACACGGGCAAGGGGGGCAAACTGGATTGACCTCGTGCGAAGCGCCGGAGAGCCGCCCTTCTTTGGACGTGTCGTCAGTCTCCTCTCGCAACGCGCGTTCGAGAAGCAAGAACACTGGAAGGAAGGGCTTGAGGCGCTTGAAGCCGCCAATGCGCGTTCCCAATGGCGCAGGGCATGGCTCATTGCGCCGTTTTCATCCCCACTGTTCCCCACACTGACATCGGTCCTCGACGACGCGATCCTTAACAATCCGGACCGATTGCGCCGCCTGATCCTTGGCTTCCAATCTGAAAAGACACAGCCCAATCCGCTTGTCCTTGCAGGATTGGGCGCACAACAAGCAGACCCGCTGGCCAACTTGCGGTTGGCCGATCAGCTCGCCTGGCCGTCAGACCCGGCCGCATGGCGACGGTTTCTTGCGTGGTTGCTCCCCAAGTGTCCCACTCTTCCGGAGGGTTTGATCGCAAGCGCAGTCGCCGCTTTCGGCGTGTGGGTCAACACATTTGCCCACCTGCCTCAACTCATCCAACCCGAGATCGGGCAGACATTGCTTGCCTGGTTGAACCGCATTGAGGCCTATCGGCACCCCGAAGATGTCCGGACAATTCTGACCCGAGACCACTCCTCCGGACTGGGCGCAATTTCCGACGATGAGCTAAGAGCGCTCGAGCAGACGCTCCGAATGAATTTTCTCATTGCCACAAGAGCGCATCCTGACCAGCAGCGGGGATACCTTGATAGCCTTTCTTCCAATGAACGAGTCCGCCAGACAGCGTTTCGGGAGATCATCCAACAAGCATCGTTGATTGGGCAAGGGGCGCTTCCAAGCCTGGTCGACCTCACGCTTTCCGAAGTACTCGATCTATTGCCTGAGAAGCAACTCGAAGAGGACAACAGGCGCGGCGCCTTTGGCTCTTCTTCTCACGACGAATTCCGGTGGCGTGAACTGTCGCTCGACCGGACGCACTACAGTTTCAATCCAGCATCCCCGGCGCGGGAGCCCTTTCAAACTCTTTTCATGCAAGCGCCGGACCAAGCGCTCCGCCTCGTTCGTGCGCTCAGCAACCACGCCACGGAAGCCTGGCGACAGTTGCAGCGCCTGGATCGCCGCCAGCCTGCCACGCCCATCCCGACCAAGATCAAATTCCCGTGGGGTGAGCAGGAATTCTGGGGGGACGCTCGGGTCTATTACTTCTTTCGGGGTGGCTTCGCTCCTGATGTCCTCGCTTCGGGACTTATGGCTCTTGAGCAATGGGCCCACGAAGCAGTCAAAAAGGGCCGCCCCGTCGATGAGATTCTCCAGGCGTTGCTGGCGGACAATCAGTGTGTCGCCGTCCTTGGAATCGCTGTCGCCGTCGCCCTGGAAGCCGAGCACGTAAGCCCCGCCACGCTTTCCCTGATCGCCTCCTCAAGAGTCTGGGACTACGACGTCCAACGAGCTGCGGCCGACCTCGATCCTCACCACAATGAGACCGGCTTCAACTTACGCGCTAGTCCGCGCCTCCACCAGAGCCTGAAAGCGCTCAACGAGAAAGCAGCGCGCGGGCACGATATGCGAACTCTCGCAATGATGGCTGTCCTGAGCAAAGACCAAGCCCTCAGCTCGGCGGCTAAGGCTGCGATCACGGCTCTGCCGACCACGCCTCACTTCGACTACGAAGAGCAGACCAAGAATGACGAACTGAAAGCCCAATTGCTGAAAGAGGCGGAAGGTTGGGCCAAATTCGCGGACGTGTCTCACTACAGGGCTTGGAAGACTGAGAACCCCGACAAGGTTGCCATCACCTTCGAAGCACCCGAAGCTAAGGATCCAGCCGTCGTCGCTAGAGCCGAAGAGGCTGGGACGACTCTGTCCTGGGTCAATCTCGCTCGGTGGACCGACTTGGTCCTTAAGGATGGTTTGTCCGCCGCGTCATGGTTGACATTGCCGGCAGCGATTGAATTCGCGAAGCGCGGCGACGTCGCTGAAATGTTCAGCGCAGCAAAGAACAAGGAAGAGCTCATCGACCTGAAGCGCGCAGCCCTGGCGGGTGTCGCCGCGGTTGTCATTCAGGAGATACCGGACACGACGAGCGTGGATATCGACTGGGCAGTGGCGGTATTGCACAAGGCAACCGAAGCTCCGCGCGTTCCGGACGAAACTACCCACCACGCCTCGTATCTCATCAACCATGGAGACATAGCTGCTGCTCGCGGTCTTGCTCGGCTGATCGACAGAGGACTGGACGCCGAGTGGGCAAGAGAAACGCTCCTTGGCCTCATCCTTCATCCCCTCGACGCCATCTTCGAAGTCGCTGTCGCGAACGGGTTACAACGGTGGGACAAAGACCCAGCATTGGCCTGGACCGCCCTAAAGCTGGGAATGGCACTCTCGTTCGAATACCGGGACCGCAACAACGATTGGAAGGATCGCGCAGCCACCGAGGCACGCCTCCAAGCCGAGCAGCGCGGCAAGCTGGCTCAGGCAATTGCCCAGCTAAAGGCGGTTCCTTTTGCCTTCACTGAGCCGGAAACGCCAGCACCGGTCTCCGTCAAGGACGAAGACAACGAACCTCGCTCCTGGGAGGAAGATCCTCCAGCACGCCTCGAATTGATTTTCCGATCTGACCTTGCCGCGCGGGTCATCAAACACGCACCAATCGAACACCTCCTTCAACATGCCGAAGCGCGCCCGCTACTACTCGCATTTGCCGACAAGCTTTTGGCCTGGACTATCTCGAGGCACGCGTCGCCCACGGGTTCCCGCCGCGACCGGCCAACTCCGCCGTTTGAATGGACCCATAGCTTTATGGGCTGGCTCGCCCGTCTTTCGGCAGCGCTTCCTGGCCAAGAAGCGCTCGACAGATATATGAAGCCAATGCTCCAGCTCCGCGATGACGAGTGCTTTGAACTCTTGCAGACATTTGCGGACCAGTATGTTTGCCGAACCATTCACGATGCGCCTACCGTTGACCCTGGCGCAGTAGCTGCGCTGATGGCCATGGCTGCAAGAATTTCGTCCGCAAGGTGGACTTATGATCGAGGCAAGGTAGATGGCTCTCTCACGCGAGAGAAACACGAGCTCGCCAAGGCCATGCTCTTCGTCAATGTTGAGCAAGCCAATGGCGCGGCGCGGTTTGCCAACGGCAATTGGAAGGACATCCCCATTGTCTTGCCTGTTGTAGAGGAATTGCTCAACGGTGCGGGAGCCGCAACCGGGGTATTCAACTACTACCTCACTCTTTGCGAGCGGGCTTCTGCCCACTATCCCGCCGAGGCAATGGCAGACACGCTGTTCACACTGGTGGACCAGCAGAAAGACAAGCCCGCCGCGCTGCATTCGATCTCTGCGCCGGAGCGAATTGCTGCACTGGTTCAATCGCTCGCTGCGCGTGAGCAACCCTTGAGCGACGCGCTGCGAGGAAAGCTTCTAAGATTGCTGGATCTTCTCGTAGAGCTGGGAGACCGGCGCAGCGCTGCGCTTCTAGCATCCGAGTGGTTTCGCACGACGAGGAGAAGCTAGACAAACTTGCAAAACATCCGCAGCCTTACCCACATGAACAAGAAGCACATGCTCGAGGCAATGCGCCAAGCACTAAAGACCGTCCGACAGACGCGCGGCTCGCCGAACCCCAAAAGAGTTGCGTGCAGGGCGCGGGCCAGCATCAACGACGATCAACTGGCGGATGACATAGAGCGCGAGATTTCTTCACCCCGTTCAAGACGTCGCGTGCGCACCAACCCACCTTGATATCGTCTTGCAGGATGCCGACTTCATGAACGTTATTGACTGGCTGTCCGCGAATACCCCTGGCTTTGCGAACCTTCCCGTCCCCGACCGGGACGCGATGATGCAATTCTCTCTTCTTTGGGGCCTCTTTGAAGATCAAGCTCTAAACCACGAAGCTTCCGCAGGCGCACTTGCGGCATTCGTGCAGCGCTGCGTGGCAGCTGGCACCTTCAGGCCGGAAGTCTTCGCTGCTCCCCTCGCTTATTTTCAACAGCGGTACTTCCACGAAGGGGTGCCTACTCCGCACCTAGACCATCTTCACCTTCGTCAGGGTGACCAGCCGGGGCTAGTGCGAGCAGTCCTTAGCGGGCAGGAGCAAAACCCGCACAGCCATGCCATAGCTTGTCTCATCGTCGTCTATCGCTTCAGGAACAATCTCTTCCACGGCCTCAAATGGGTGTATCAACTTCAGGACCAACTCGAAAACTTCACGCACGCGAACGACGTGCTCATGAGGTCCTTGGAAATGCAAGCGGCGCGCATTTGACATAATGAGTACGCGCGGAATTCTCTATGATATTGTTTTTATTAGGCAATTTAACCTAAGATATCTTATCACCCAAATCTCGGCGAGATGCGCTACCAGCCGACCGCAGATTTAGCCGTATTGCTTGGTTGCCCAGATATCTGATGCGCTTAACGCAACGCATCAACGCCCTTCATTTTGACGACATGAAGAAGCTTTAATGCAGCTCCCGTCGGACGGCGCTCACCGCGCTCCCACTGGCTCACCGTTTTGCGCGTCACATTGAGTAACGCGCCCATGACACCCTGACTTATCCCGGCTCGCTCACGAACTCGTGCGATCTCTGCCGGCGATAGGGGCTCCACTTTCGGCAATGCGTCGCGTCCGAGCATCCGCAACGTCGTCTGCTCGAGCTCGCCGTCGCTCACCAGGCCGAGCCGGTGCTGATCGCGGGCCATCTCCACGATTTCCCGCCTCAGACGCATCCGCTCCGACCCCTTAGACGTCGTTCTAGTCTTCCTCGCCACAGTCCACCTCCATTAAACTTCCATCAGCGACCGCTGTCTCGATCGTTGCATCCTTGGCCGCCAGCCACACAGCGCCGCGTTTCACAAGCTCATCCAGCTCGTCGGGCTCCAGATCAGCCTTTGCGTTCTTAGCGAACCCGAAAAGGAACACCGCGCGCGCCTTCACCCGAAAAGCTATGATCGTCCGATAGCTTCCGCGCTTGCCTTGTCCGGGGCGAGCAACGCGCTGTTTGATCAGTCCGTGTCCGAGATCAGCATCGATCAAACCGGAATCGGCCTCACGTATCGCTCGGCACAATGCTGCGTCGCTCATGCCCTCTTTGCGTTGAAAACGCGCAAACGTCTTGACCTTGAAGATCCTCACCCATCCCTCTTTTTGTACTATACCTCAGTGAGGTACAGTTTGCAAGTCATTCTAAATCCCCGAAATAAACCACTATTTCACCGTGATGCCCCGCGGGGCAGCGGCACTCGGATCAGCTCCACATCATCCTCCGTCACCTGCGTTGAGCGGCGGTCGTAGAGCTTGGTGGTCTTGATCGAGGCGTGCGCGGCCATGTTCTGGGCGCTCTCCAGCTTGCCGCCGTTGTCGAGATAAGTGGTGATCCCGGTCGCCCGGAAGCTGTGATTGCAGACCTTGGCGGGATCGACGCCGGCGGCTTTCGCGCGGCGCTTCACGGCCTCGTAGGCCTGCTGGTAGGCGAGGGGCCTCGAGCCGAGCTCCTGCAGGCCGGATTGTCGGGCCTCGAGATCGAGGGCCCTGAATACCGGCCCTTCGGTGATGCCAGCTTCCTGCAGATACGCATTCAGATAGGCACGCGCCCGGCGGTGCAGGGGCATGGTGTGCACCGTGCCGCCCTTCTCGTGCAGCGTGATGGACCACTGGTCGTCGCTGCGGTTGAGATCGTCCATATCAAGCTTGAGCACCGCACCAACGCGCCCAAATGTGTAGAGCATGAGCGCGATCAGCGCCCGGTCACGCAGGCCCACCAGATCGGGTGTGCTGTCGTCTTTCTTGATGCTGATCGAGGCCAGGAACTCGCCTGCCTGTTCCGGCGTCAGTACCGGCGTCTTGCCGCCGCGCACCTTCTCGCGGGGGCCTTTGACGGCACGGGCCGGGTTGACGGTCAGCACGCCGCCGACGATCAGGTAATCGAAATAGGAACGCATCGCCGCCAGCGACAGGTTGACCGAGCCTGGCTTGCGGCCCTTCTTCCGGCCGTAGCGCGATTTCGTCTGCTTGCGGGTGTCCGACAAGTGCTCGCGGTACGCGGCCACGATCGGTGCCGTCACCTGGTCCAGCCGCTTAATCCCATTGCCGGCCAGCCAGGACAGAAAATGCGCCAGTGCCCGGCCATACGCCCGGCGCGTGTTGTCGTTCTCGATATTGGCCGTGAAGAACGAGAGCGTCAGATCTTCGACGCGCGCGCCGCTTTGTCTGACAATGATCGCCCCGTCGCCGAGCGCATTGTCAGGGAGCTTGTGAAGTGGCGGCTTGGCTGCCGCGATCGTAATGGCTTTGCTCAGTGATCCCCCGGCCCACATGGGCTCCATAAGATAATGTCTCTTTATCTTATGGACTTAGTCAAGGCAGGGGCGTCGGTTGCCGGCAACTGTGACAACTCGGCAAAACAGGTTAATTCGAATTGTCCTTAGATATCTTATGCAACATTCCTTTGAGTAACCCAGCCCAGTGCTCGCTGGCGATCCGCTCCACTCATTCCCGGCGCACTACGCAAAGACAAATTCCGAGGATGTGAGCGACGTCGCTGTCACACCTGTCAGCGTCACCTTGTTGCTGGCATCGAACGTGATGACTGTGTCGCTCCCCACCTGAGCCATGCTGACGCCCGCCAGATTGTGGATGCTGTATCCCGAAACGTCGAGCAAGTCGCCGCCCGCCACCGAAAAGTCGGTGATCGTATCCAGGCCGCTACCTGAGGCGAAGATAAAGGTGTCATCGTCCGCTCCGCCTGTAAGCGTATCGGCACCGCCGCGGCCGTCGATATGATCGTTGCCGGCGCCGCCCGACAGCGTTTGCCCGGCACTGTTCCCAATCAGCGTGTCGACACCTGATGAGCCGGTCAGATGGAATGTTCCTGAGCTGATGGTCTTACCAGAAATATCGTAGGTGCCAGCGGCTGAAGCCTGCAAATAGGCATTGCCTCCCCCGTTCCGCGTGAGCGTTGTGAAGCCGTCAAGCTGCGAGGCCGACAGCGTCAGGTTGTCGGTATTCATCGCCAGCTGCTCGACGCTGGTGATTGTGGCGACCGACAAATCGCCGCCCCAGGTCTGCAGGGTGTCGGTGCCACTGCCGCCATCCATACTCTCGCCCGAGACGATTTCAGAGCCGCCGACCAGGAACTGGTCGTTGCCGTTGCCGCCCGTCATCGTGTCCGCCCCGCCTTTGCCGGTCAGGGTATCGTTGCCGTCACCACCTGTCAGCGTCTCGCCGCCGCTGTTGCCCGTCAGCGTGTCGTTGCCCGATGTGCCGATCAGATTGAAGGTGCCGCTGCTGATCGTTTTGCCCGAAATGTCGTAAGTGCCGGCGTCCGTCGCATGCAGGTTGGCGGTGCCGCCGCCGTAGCGCGTGAGCGTCGTGAATCCGCTCAGTTCCGATGAGGAAAGCGTCAGATCGTCGGTGTGCATGCCCAGCGTTTCGATGCCGGTGATCGTGGCAACCGACAGATCACCGCCCCAGGTTTCAAGCGTATCGGTCCCTGCCCCGCCATCCATGCTCTCGCCTGACGCAACTTCGGATCCGCCAACCAGGATATGGTCGTTGCCGTTTCCGCCACTCACGGTATCGGCGCCGCTAAGACCGGAGAGCGTATCGTTGCCGTCGCCGCCGCTTATTGTCTGTCCCGCGCTGTTCCCCGTCAGCGTGTCATCGCCGCTGCTCCCGTAGAGATGGAACGTGCCGGCGCCGATGGTCTTGCCGGAAATATCGTACGTGCCGGCGGCCGAAGCTTGTAGGTTGGCAGTACCGCCGCCATTGCGAGTCAGCGTCGTGAAGCCGGCAAGCTCCGAAGCCGACAGCGTAATATCATTGGTGTTCATGCCGAGCTGTTCGACGCTGGTCAGCGTGGCCAGAGACAAGTCGCCGCCCCAGGTTTGGACAATGTCGGTGCCTGAGTTGCCATTGATGGTTTCACCCGACACAATCTCCGAACCGCCGACCAGGAACTGGTCGTTCCCTGCCCCACCGTCCATGGTGTCAACGCCCGCCCCGCCGGTCAGGGTGTCATTGCCATCTTCTCCATTCAAGGTATCGGCACCGCCATTTCCTTCGAGGGTATCGTTTCCCGTGCCGCCCGATAGCGTCTGTGCGTTCCCGTCGCCTCGTAACGTATCGTTGCCCGATGAGCCGATAAGGTGAAAAATCTGCGCACCTGCTTTTGAACCAAGATCGTAGGTTCCGGCCTCGGCCGCCCAGATCTGCGAAACCGAGCCGCTATGCGTGAGGCTGGTGAATTCATTCAGCTGCGTCGGCGTCAGCTTGACGCCGTAAGCGTCCGTCGCGTGCAAAGTTTGCAAATTGCTGAGCGTGAAGCTGCTGATATCGGCGGGAATGCTGGACACCCCTTGCGTTTCCAGTGTGTTCGTACCCGCGCCGCCGTCCAGAATGCCCGGCGCGCGATAATTTCCACCCGCCGCGTAAACATGGATGGTGTCGTTCCCATCGCCTCCATACAGCGCGGCGTAGGCCTCCACCCCGCTGTCCTGCAGCGTGTCGTTACCGGCACCGCCATAGAGCTTGTTGACGCCATAGCCGGTGATGAGCGTATCGTCGCCGTCCATGCCGTAAAGCACGGCATCACCCTTGCCGCCGCGCATGATGTCGTTACCGGCATAGCCGAACGCGAATACATCCTGGAAAACCGTGTCGGTCGCCTGATTGTCGGCACCGGACGTGCCGTCGGCCAGGTTGACGCCATTGATGCCGATCACCGTGTTGCCGGCAGACGTGGCGCCGATCAGTGCATCCAGGGTCAGGAGGCCGTTCGGGTCGCTGGCCGTGATCGCGGCATCCAGTGCCGTGCGGTCGCCGCCGTCCAGCGCCGCGAGGCCGACCGAGCCCTCGATCATGGTCAGCACGTTCGTCCACAGCGCCAACACGTCGGCGAAACCCTTGCCGTCCAGCGCATCGCCGATGGCGTCCATGTCCGGCACCATGCTGCCGCTATAGGTATCGCTCACCGGGTCATAGACGGGCGTTTCACTGAACAGGGCCGCCCCGCCGGTCTGCAGCAGCAGGCGGGCCTCCAGATGCTCCGCCAGATTGCGGTATACGTCGTCCACATTGACCGAGCGCGGCCCGAAGGAGAACGACCCGTCAAGCGTCGTGCTCATTTTCTGGTCGAAGAAGCTTTCCACCACGCTGACATGGCGCGAGTCCACATTGTTGCTGCCGCCGCGGTCGTCGGCGTCCATGCCGTCCACGCCGGCCCAGGTGAAGAGCGCGTCCTGCGCCGCCGCCAAAGCGCCCGTGGGATCGGCCGCCACGTCGATAGCCGCGAGGTCCGCCACCTTGTCCAGCAGGTCGCCATCCTGGCTCATGGCGATAGTGAGGTCGGAGATGACGCCATAGCCGCGCAGCTCGGGGAGCAAAAGTGCCTCGGGGTTCAGCGTATAATCGCCCTGATAAACCGTGTTGACGTTATCGTAGTTGAACCAGGCGTCGACGATGCTATGGCTCACGCCGCCCATGGTGAAGGTAGCTTCATGCGTCACAGGGTTACCGGCGAGCGTGTAGTTTACGGTGCTCGGGCTGACGCTGATCGAAGTAATGCCCAACGAAGCTAGCGAGAACAATTCGCCCGACTGGCTGATGCCGTCCTGGTTAGTGTCTTTCCAGACCTGGAGACTGCTCCAGTTGGTGTCGGCCGAGGTGATGGTGCCGGAGCTGTTGCTATCGAGCGCCGCCAGCGCCGTGAAACCGTTGGTGGTGTTGGTGCCGAACAGCTCGCTGTGATTGTCGATCACGCCGTTGCTGTTGAGATCCCGCACCAGCAAGCCGTCATCCGGCTTCACCCAGGCCGAGGCTTCCCTGAAACCATCGTTATCGATATCCCAATACACCGGTGCCGCCCCGCCGCCCGTCAGCGAGGTCAGCTCGACACCGTCCCCGTCCAGATCCAGCACCAAAGGCGACACCTGCGGATAGGTCAGGTCGTTCGTGAATGCGGTGTGGAGGGCGGATATGAACGCGGGAAGAGAGTCTATAGCGCCATATGAACCACCGATTAATCCGGCGTATCTCTCTGCCACTCCCTCAAGATAGCTTGAAGGATCGTTCGTAATACCGCTTAGCCAATCCTGAAAATCATGCCATGCGTCGCTCGTGATTTCACCCAGCCCTTCTTCACCTTCCTCATAAAGTGCTCGGAGAGCTGTCGCCTCCCATACTGCTGTTGCGGGTATATCCTCGCGCGTAAATGGGGAGGCCGTCGCGGACTCTATGCCCACCCCAAATCCAGTCAGCACGAAGTCTACAAGGCTGTCTTTGGGCGTGCTAAGGATGCTGTTGAAATAGCTGTCCGCAGCGCCGCTGCCCTCTTTGTCGGCAATTAATGTGAGCGGCTCATACAGTGAAAACGCTTGCGGCTCTAAGCCTACTGACCCAAGTGCTGATGCGTGCATAGTATTGGTTTGATCAGCATTTAACTCTCCGATGACACTGGTGTCACGTCTCGCTACTAAGTCGTTCTTCATCAGATTATACTGCATCTCCAACCAATCATCGCTGCCGACAGCAAAGTTCTTACCGTATAATCCTGCAAAATCTGCCGAGTACCGGTTGGCATACTCGCCCCAGGCGCCGCTATCACTGGTTACTAAAGACGCCAGGCTTGCGTAATTGGCCACATTGGTCAGGCTGGAAGAGACCGCTTCGTTGTGCAATTCATTGTAATATGTTGTAGCGATATTATTTCCCAGACCGTAAGCATCTTTGAACTGTTGAAGCGTTACGTTCGTTATATTTCCGAGCGTTGTGTAGTTCAGCGACATGGCTTCTCCCTAGGTTAGCGTTCTTTGATGATGGCGTCCTTTTCGGTCGGTTTGATCTTGAAGCTTTCAATGAGTGCTATGGCTTTGGTTGCGATCTCCTTGGAATGCGGCAGTTGTGTTCTGGCGTAGCCGAGCCAGTAGTGAAACCCGTTGCTCTCGAAATCATATCTACATTGCGGATGGGTGCCTTCGTTTGCTGGAGAGCAGCGTATGATGGCGGTCGCTTTGTTATTATCATACGCAACCCAGAACTCGTCTATTGCGCCGCGATGGTCCGCTGGTTGTGTCCAGTGCGTGTATCCGAATTCTTGGCCGCTATTAACGGTGGCATGGGAGAAGCCAAGACTCCGCTCAACGGAGTCCGCAATTGGGCGATACAGTTTAGGATCACCAAACAGTATTCTAATTTGCCGTTGAAAATCTCCCCGTGCAGGAAGGGCGCGATCGATATCGGGACCAAAATCCGGGAAGGTAGCCGTGAGTGTTATATCGTCGGATATTCTTCTTGGAGGTGATCTGTTTAGGTCATAACTATCAGGCACCCAGAACTCTGTCCCCGCAATCGTCGTGTGCCAATACACATGATTGTCGTGTCCGCCGAAATCACCACGTGGAACCACAATCTTCGTGACATAAACATTGATCTTGAGGGATAGAAAAATGAAAGCCAGCAGAATTGCGGCGAATACGCCGACACCTGCAACCAACTTCGATTTGCGGCTTCTTGTTGGCTTGTTTTCCGCCTGGTTCGCCATGCACTAGAAGAATCGACAATCAGTAGGCGGACGAATCATCGAGCATCGCCGACTCTTCGTCAAGAGCGGACACGATCCGCGAGAGCAATGCCTGCCCGCGCCGAGACTACCGGCATCTATTGACGGAGCTTTCGATCCGGATTGATGAACCTCTCGACTGCGTCGTGAGCCCCAAGCCGCGCTCCAAATTCAGCAACATCGAACCCGACGTCGTCGTCAACCTCCCGCTGCAATGGCAACGTGATCACGAGGGTCATCACGGTATCCACCGCGTCACGCGTAACGCGACTCCTGCCACCGATCCCGCTGCGCCGCGGCCAAAGCCAGGTTGCTGCTGCCTGCAGTGCTTGCTGACGGACATAGAGCGCGAGCGCCTGCTGCTTGTCACCAAACGGCTCCCGCTCCCGCTCATAGATCAATATGCGTTCGATGCCGTAGTAGACGAGCCAGGACGCCGATGCGTCACGGTTCCTTTTGTCGACTTGGCGTGAGTGTTCGATGGCACGCCCCAGACGTCCGCGGGTTGCGTCTGACAACATGAGCGTCGAAGGCTCGACCTCGCGCAGTTGGTCTTCCCTCGCACGCCACCCTACGGGCCATCCGCAACCGCAATCGCGCGGCGGTATGTAGAAGCCACGCGGGTCTAGATCCCGATCATCGACCGCCATCGGACTCGTCTCCCTCACCCGACGAGCAAACGTCTCTCGACATCGCGGCGAACGCGCGACCGAGCGACGCATGTTTGCTTGCGCACGACCCGTTTCGGTGTGTGAAGGGTGAGTACACCGCCTAAAGCGGTCAGGGATGGGACTTCAGGAAGTGCTTGATTTTATTGGTGGAGCCGAGGGGAATCGAACCCCTGACCTCTGCAGTGCGATCGAATAAAGAGGCGTTCCGCTATGTTATCGCATGTTCTCCACCGATCTGAATATCATACTGATAATGCAGAAAAATTCTAGCGCCATTCTATCGCTTGCCATAATTTCGTCGAGCCCCACGCACATGTTTGGTGTGTGACGGTGTGTGACCGCACTCTGAAATCCCACGGTGTTCCCGCACGTACCCCTGACCTTCTTTCTCAGCATCGCCATGCCGACGCTCAAGGCCAATCATCGCATCATCGCTGCTGCACGCCCCATCGGCGGCAAGCGCACCCGCTACCGCATCGAGGACGTCGATGGCCTGTGGCTCGACGTTGGACCGCGCAGCAGCCGCGTCTGGTACGTCCGCTACCAGCCCGGCGGCCGCATGACGAGAAGCTTTCGCTACTACAAGATTGGTCCTCTCGAGCAGGTCAGCCTTGCCGTCGCCACGCGTCGCGCCAAGGAGATCATCGGCGAAGTCTACGGCAAGCAACGCGACCCGCAGGCCGAGCGCGTCGCCAGAAACAAGCAGGGCACAACCTTCGGCGACCTGTTCGAGGACTGGTTCGCACGCCATGCGGAGCCCATGCTCGCTCGCGCTGAAACCGACCGGATCATCTATCGCTGCCACATCGAGGGCGGGTTCTCCAAAAGGCGCATTGTCGATCTCCGGCGCATCGAGATCGGACGCTTCCGAGACAAGGTGGCAAGGGAGGCCTCTCCCCTCACCTCCAACAGCGTGGTCGATCTGATCAACCGCGTCCTCAACTGGGCGGTCGATGAAGGAATCATTGAGGTCAATCCGGCAGCCAGGCTCCGCAAGGTGGGCATCAAGCGCCCCCGCGAGCGTGTCCTGAGCGAGGCCGACATGCCGAAATTCTGGAGTGCCCTTGCCGCCATGGAAACTATGACCGGCGAGCACATGGCCCGTGCCGAGAAGGGCCGCATGCTCTCTCCCGCTACGCGCTCCATCCTGCGCCTGCTGCTGTTGACTGGACAGCGCCGCAGCGAGGTTGTCGAAGCCCGCAAGCTGGAATTCGAGCTCGATGGTTCCGAGCCGGTGTGGACAATCCCCGGAGCGCGGACCAAGAACCGGCTCCTGCACCGCCTTCCGCTCTGCCCCATGGCGGCCGCCGAGTTCCGCAGGGCGATAGCGGCGAGTCCCGAGGAAAGTCCCTTCGTCTTTCCCTCGCCCGAGGATCCCTTGATGCGCCCCATCTCGGCCGAGGCCGTCACACGCGCCATGGCGCGCATGGTCGCCGAGATGAAGATACCTACCGTCTCACCCCATGACCTGCGCCGCACTGTGGGCACCGAGATGGCCAAGCTCGGCCTGCCCGTGCATGTGCGCTCGCTCGTGCTCAATCACTCGCCGATGAGCCGCGGCATCACCGACGCTGTTTACAACCGCTACGCCTATGACAAGGAGAAGCGCGAGGCGCTCAAGGCATGGGAGGAACGACTGACGCGGCTTCTCGCACACGAACCGCCCCAAGCGCTCAACCCCGCCGAAGCCGCGTAAACCGTAGCATCACAGTCCCGCCAACGCCCACCATTCTCACTCTGCTGTGCACCGCGCGAAACTAAAACGCGTCATGTGGCCGTCCACTGCGCTATCCTTCCCCTGACAACTCCCTCAGAGGCCCATGCCCAAGCACTCGCACGTCCGGCGCAAAGCCGACTCCACGGCCCACCTCCGCAGCGAGACCGCTACGCGGCCCGCACAGCGCACCGCCGCCGGCGTCACTCCGACGCGCGCCGATGAACTTGATGCGATCGTCACGGACCTCGTGCTGCGGATGACCCCCGTCTTAATGGACGCGGACCTGACCCCGTCCGAACGCAACCTCGTGTTCAAGGCACTGTTTGCCCGTCTCACTCCGGGTGCCGATCCGCGGGCTGGCAGCATCACAGAGCTGACCACATCCCCACTCCCGAGCCGGGCTCCCGAGAACTGGCGGGATCGCGACCCTGCCGGCGGCGAGTCTCCCGCTGCCTTTACGCGCCGCGTCTATGCTCCATGGATCGGACGCGGCCTCACACGCCCGATGCTCTATTCACTCGATCCTGCCCTCTACAAGGCACTTTCCGTCTGGGAAGTCCGCCATCCTGCAGAACGCATCGCTGAGCTGGCGACACGTTCCGAGGTCATCGATGCGGAGCTCGCCCAGGTGCTGCCCAACATCTCACCCGACGACTTGTCACGGCTTGCCTCTGCTCTCCGCAAGCGGAACCGCGGCGTGAAGTAAAAGGTTGTCTATTTTCTACGTGCTTGTTATATTGCGCTCACCGGGCTGTCGCCCGAACCGTACCGCGTCCCCCTGACAATCCCCACGAACCGCTTGAGCCATTCCCCTGGCCCATGGAGGTCCCCCTATGTCCGACGCCAAGCCTCACGATCCGTTCGCCCATCTGCGCCTCCTCACCATCAAGGAGATCTGCGCCCTCACCCGCTACACGCCGCAGCACATCTATCGCCTGATGCGCGCCGGCAAGTTCCCGCAGCGCGTGCGGATCGGCGCCAACCGCGTCGGCTGGCGCCTGAGCGAGATCGAGAAATGGATCGCCGAACGCCCGGTCATCAATGCCCGGTGCATGGATGACGGCCTGCACGCAGGTCTTTGACGAAGCTCCGCCGCGCGGCCCCGTTCCAAGGGTCTTCCGCCATGCCGCCCTTCTACAATGATGCCGCTCATCTTCTGAAGATGCTCATCGCCTCCGGGCTCGAGCAAAGCCGCGACCGGCCTTACCACGACACCATCTGGGTGCTCGCGCGGACGTTGGAGAATGCAGTGGCCGGGCCTCCTCGCTCGCATGCAGAGGAGGCCGCCCTCACCCTTGCCGGCCTCGCATTCCTGGGCCTCGTACGCTGCGATGCAAGCAAGTCTCAGCGCCTCAGAGCCATCATTGGCACCGCCATCGCCAATGTGCAGATCTCGGGCCGGCGGTGTTGAGCCGTCTCGCCGCTTGGTGAGACTTTGGGCGATTGCCGGCGCACCCGCCCGCACATGCACGCCCTCGGGCCCTCACCGCTCCCCTTCCGACGCCCCCAATGCCAAGGTGCCCTGCACCGCCTCGCTGTTCTTGAGCTGATAGCCCTTGACGAACGCGAGGCGGTCGCCATTGAACATGAACCGGATATTGACGAAGAACGTCCCGTCGTACGGGCTGCGGAACAGAAACTCCTTCTCGAGCAGCTCGCGAAGCCCCCTCCGGAACGTCGCCGGCGCGAGCGGCGTGAGCTCCTGGCTCAGTTGCACCGTATCGCGCCCGGGCGTCTCGCGCAGTTCGGCATAGACGATCTCGAACACCGCGAGGCCTGCCTTCGAGAGCCCTGAGGCCTGCTTGAGGCCCGCCAGGTAGAGTTTCACAAAACGCTCCTTGTCGACCTCCTCGAACTCATAGGCATAAGCCGCGCCTCGGCCCAGGATCTCACCTGTACCGTTGTCGACCACAAAGCCCTTGTGCATATCGCCGATCTGCACGCGCTTGGCGCGGCTGATCTCGCTTGCATCCGGAACGCTCGGGTTGGTGCGGTACACGGGGATGCCGTGCTTCTCACGAATGACGCCGGACTTTTGAATGATTTTGCTCATTTTTTGCTGCTCAAACTGAACAAATATAAACACAAGTGTGATCTAATTTGTGCAACTGGCAAGCCCATTTTTGAGCAAATTCGATCTGAAATTGATTCTTTTGAATCAGAAATTGATTCTTTGCTCTAGGAATTCCGCGGCTTTGCGGACAATTCCTTTCTTATATACAAAAAGGGCTGGGCGGACTCAGGGACGCCACGGTAAGCGCGGCGATCCACGCCCGCGGCGCGGCGCCCTCCCACGGCAGGCCGCGCAACGCGGGCGTCTCGCCAATTGAGGCGATACTCTGAAGGCCAGCCGCGCGGGAGTGGCGGCAAGGTGCATGGCGAGAAGCCCCTGCACTGTCCACGCTTCTCAAACCACACGAGAGACCCGATCCCGCTCCAAACGCCATCGCCCGTGGAGAGACCGCATTGGCTTGGCGACGGGTCATGTCCCAGCCGTCTCGGCCAACAGGGAGACGATCTCGCTTGCCGATGCGCCGCAGAACCACGATAGAGCCATCGCCAGCAGGGTCTTGAGACACGTCCGCTACTGCCCCGACGCCGAAGACGCCAAAAGCATGCTCGCGCAGGTTTTCCCGGGTCGTTTGCACATTGGCTGATTTCCGCCGCTCTGGGTCCCACCAAAAACCATGGGCTCCTTCAGGCCATCGGTCTGCCGCCGCGTCCCGCAGCGGGCCTAGCCGACCGCATCGGCCGGGCGGCAAGGCCAAGACGAGCGGCCCTCACCCTTCAAACTTGCGGGGCCGGCCTTGCGCCAGGGCCTCGGGTCGTCTCCCGCACGCCCGCGACGGGCAGGCTCCGAAAACCATGGCTGCATGCAGCCCCTCGTACACTTAGCCCGCCGGCCGCACAAACGTACTTACAGGAGTACGGCCCCAGCACGTGGGCTGTGAGGAAAGATGCCGGCCGCCACCATCAGAAGCGAAGCTCCGCCGAGACGCCGCCGCCCACCCCGCCAAATTGCTTCGGTCCGTGCGCATTGTGGCTCGGCGACCGACCATGTTCTCCGCGCACAAATCCGCGCAGTACAGATTGTCGATCGCTTGAATCTGCACACCGAGATCCACATGCGCCATCCTGAGCAAAGAGCGCCCGTTCAACGACTGGCTCTGCACACCGATGGGTCTGCTCACCCCCACCTGCGTGTGCGACCAGACGTGTTTGAGGCCAATGCCCGCACCCACATAGAAGGGACCTGCCGCACGCCATTCCGCTCCGGCGCACCCTCCGACAGCCCGCAAGGCGGTCGAGGCCTCAAATGGCATCGTGCCGCGCGGCTGCATAACAATATCTCTTTCGCAACAATTTGGCGCACAATTGCCGCGCGGCCATTACGATAAGTCGATTCTCTTTAATAGGTCACTTTACCCGGACAGCAAAATTTGCATAACCGCCGATAAGTCGCATACAAACCACAATATCAACAACCCACTTTCCGAAAGGCGCAACAATGTACGACGCGATTCATTACAAAGCGAATTCTCCTGCCCGCGTATTCGATAGCACTTCCCGCAAAACCGCAGAGCGCGCGGCCTTGAGCAAGCACACAGCAAGCCGCAGCATCCCTGCGCTGATGGCAGATGGCACTGTGTTCGCGGGCATCTCGCCCGATACCGGCCGGCCGATGTACGTCACGCCGTCGGACGCTCCCCTGCCCCTCACTTGGAAACAGGCCATGCTGTACGCCGCCAGCCTTGATGTCCACGGCCACAAAGACTGGCGTGTTCCGAGCAGGCGTGAGCTCAATCAGCTCTTCAGAGGCCGCGCCGCCATTGGCAATTTCAACACCTCCGAATCCGACTTTGCCGGCTGGTACTGGTCCTCCTCGACCTACTACGACTTTAATGCATGGGCGCAGCGCTTCCGCGACGGAAGTCGCAACCTCCTCAATGCGGAAGTGTCCGCCAGGGCGTCACTGCGCTGCGTCCGAGGGTAATTTCAGCCCAAGCCGTTACCCTCGCCCGCCACAAAACGTATCCCCAGGCGTGAGCGCGTTTGAACAGAGACATTTGTCGCTCGCTTCGATATGACGAATTGAAGATCGAGATTGGCCGCGCAAGAAACTCATTGCAGGCTCATGCCAATTGCTGGGGCGGATTGCAACATTTGACGAATTACATAATTCATATTTATGGTGCGATCTTATTGCATTGCTGACATAACTGAAAGGACTTTCATGACCAAAAGATACGTTGTAGGGTCGGCGCCGGATATGCCGGATATGTTGAGGCTCGCATTTGGCATCGGCGCTGTAAGCGTCGCCGTTCCCTACACCATCGATGCCCTCACCCACGCCGACACTATGCAGGCTCTTGCTGGATCTGCTGCGACGCTCTTCGCCTTATCCGTTGCCGCCAATTGCATATCAGCGTCCGCTTCGCCCACGCCGGCTGTGCGCAGTCCTCGGGTTGGTCAGCACATGCAAGACGGAACGGTCTACGCCGGCATCTCGCCTGATACCGGCCGCCCAATGTACACGACGCCGAAGGATACCGGGCTATGCGCCGAATGGCACAGGGCCATGAAACACGCCGCCGATCTGAACGAATGTGGTCACAGGGACTGGCGCGTTCCAACCAACCGGGAGCTCAATCACCTGTTCAGGTACCGCGCGGCGATCGGCAATTTCGATACGTCTGGCGCCAACCCATCCGGCTGGTATTGGTCGTCGTCCATCGGCTTTTTTGGAATCAGCGCCGGCGCACAGCGTTTTAGTGATGGGTGCCGGATGAATACCATGCTCGACGAGGTATCGTCGCTACGCTGCGTGCGAGGCTGACGTAACCCCGGGTTCGCAAGCCCGCTCTTGCAACGATGGGCCCTAGGCTCATGGCTGCGGCCTCGCCGGCGACCTCCGTTGCGCTTCCTTGCGGGCCCTGCGCACCAGGCGTGCCTGAAGCGCTTCCACCTCATCCGCCCACCCCCTCTCGCAAAGGGCCCAAACGGCGTTAGCCGCCGCCAACACACGCACCTGCTGCGGCGCATCGAAGACGCAAATCAGGTTCCATACGTCTTCCGCCCAGCCGTGTTCGACCAACCCCCGCACGGCGTCATCGGCCGCCAGAATCTCCGCTTGCTGATTTGGTAGAGACCCCTCAATCAGTTGGCCGACTGCAACGCTCTCGCCGCGCTCCGCCAGATGGAACACCGCGCGCGGCAGCGCTAGCACCCGCGCTGCCATACCCTGCCCTTCAACGCCGCTGTTTTGAAGCGCGGCAAGGAACGCGACAACTTTTCCGGGATCGTCCTGCAGGAATGCCTGGATGCAGTTCTCATGTGCCAGAATAGCCGCGAAGCCCCGCTGCCCTTTGGCACTTACGGTCAACTCACTAAACAACTGAGACACGCTCAAAAACACTCAAATCTCCTTTATCAAACACTTCTTTGCCAATGCTTGGCGCCACGCACTCGACCGTAAGGAGCACGCAATTCTGCTGTCAAACTTTTCTCAGTCTGCTCCGTCCAAGGTCGAATCTGTATTCCTGTAGATATGGACTTACGGACTTGCGGATGTGAAGCCTATTGCAGCCTTCCGCGCCTGCGGCGCCCGTCGGGTATGAGATCAGCCGGCGCGACCTCGAAGCCTGCGTCTTTCAACGCGGAGATCACGACATGACGCACCGTGGTCCGTGTATCAAGCGCAGCGCGCTTGAGCGCATCGGAGAGGTATGACGGAATCTCGATCGTCAGCTTCTCGAGCGGTGCGCGTTCAACAGAGCCTTCAGTGCTGGCATCGGTGTCCTTGTTATGTCTCACGCGGTCCCCAAGCCTGCCTGATGCGGGTTTCGTGAGCGTGGGCACACCGAGCTGCGCATTGATGCGCTCAAGCGCGGCATCGTCGACGTCGAGAGGCCCGGCAATGGAGCGGAAGGAGGTAAGAGGCTTCTCGGCCATCACGCTACTCCTTTCGCGCGTGCTGCTGGCGTCGCGTCCACGAGCGCGCGGATCTCCGCGCAAACCGCGTCGAGCTCCGCCACGGCCTTTGCAACCGTCGCGCGGCTCCTGTCTGCGTAATGCGGGGTGAGCCCTGAGAGCCCGATTTCCATATACGCCGCACGGTGAAAAATCATCGTCTCGAAAGCAGGCAACCGCAGGCGTCCAATCTCCGCCAGGGCATGCGCCTGGGCGTGTGAGCCAAGCGGGTGCACGCGCGTCAGCAGCAACCGGTACAGCGGCTCGCGCCCGAACGCCTGGAAGACCGAACGGATATGCCGGGCCACACGCGCGGCCTCGAAGAGGTCGGCTTCCAACGGCCCTGCCGGGATAATGGTCAGGTGCGCGCGCGCGATCGCGACCGTAAGAGCACGCTCATACGTGCCGGCGATATCGATCAGCGTCACGTTCGGCGCATATCGCCGACCAACTTCGATCAGGTGCTCGGTCAGCTCCTGCGGATCCGCGGCGGACACCGAGAGACGAGGAGAGCAGCGCCGAGCCTCAGCGAGCCACCGTGACACCGTGCTGTTGTTGTCGAGGTCGATGATGTGGACGCGCTGCCCCGCGTGGGCAAACGCGCCCGCAAGGGAGGCGGTCGTGGTCGATTTGCCGACACCGCCCTTGGAGGACGCCAAGGTAATAATCATGTCGAAATGCCTTTCGCAATGAATACCCAAAGATACGGGAATTCGGTTCATTGAAAATACGTATTGCCAGTCTGCTGTATTCGTTGCGACTGTCCAGATGCATTTGCGCGATATGGAAAGATCTCAAACGCAATTGACGCAATTCGGTTTTGCAGGCGAGAATTGTCGAACAATAAATGCGCGCGGGTTCTAAATAATCACATTCCCAATGAGGCCCCATGGCGCGACCGACCATTGCCCCCACCGGCGTTGAGCGTTTCCTTCCCAACAATGGAATGATCGTCAGCAAGACCGACACACGCGGAACCATCACCTATGCCAACCGGCTGTTCCTTGACGTCGCCGGCTACACGAATCCGGACGTCATCGGCAAGCCGCACAACATCGTGCGCCATCCGAGTATGCCGCGCTGCGTCTTCAAACTGCTTTGGGACCGCATCGGCAGCGGACAGGAGATCTTCGCCTACGTCGTGAACCTGGCGAGGAACGGCGACCATTACTGGGTCTATGCGCATGTAACGCCAAGCTACGACGAGACCGGAAACATTACCGGTTATCACTCCAGCCGCCGTTGTCCGCGTCGCGACGCGATCGCCGTGATCGAGCCTCTCTATCGGCAACTCCTGGCGAAGGAAGCCCAGCATCGTTCACCCAAAGAGGCGCTTGCGGCCTCGGAGGCGATGCTCACCGGCACCTTGAACGACAAAGGCATCGATTATGATCAGTTCGTCTTCTCTCTCTAATCCGCGCCTGCCGATCCTCGGTCTGCTCGCCGCCCTGGGGCTGGCCGCTGCCGCCATTCGGCTTGCGGACCCCACGATCGGCTACGCAGGAGTAGCCCTTGGAGCCCTTTCTCTTCTCTGGCTTGTTGCTGCACTGAGAGCCAAGTCTGCCGTTCTCTGCGACATTGCCAGGACCTGCGCCGACCTGGCCGCTGGCAGGTGCGACACCCGCATAATCGTCATGCGGGAGAGAGAGCCCGCCATCGTCGCACTTGCCGACGCCATCAACAATTTCGCGGACGCAGCCGATGCCTATCTGCGCGAATCGGTCTCCTCCTTCGAGTGTGCCGCCGCCGAAAAGTTCTACCGCAAGAGCCAGCTCACGGGCCTGTCCGGCGACTTCCGCGTCGCCTCCATGCGCATGAACCGCGCCGTCGACAAGGTCCGCGAAACCATAGCCGCCCGCATGAACAGCGCCGCGAACGCGCTTGACGTCGACGTCGGGCGCGTGATCGCTGCCCTCGCGACCGCGGCCGAAGGCATGGCGGCCGCCGCCGGACAAATGAAACAGGCCTCAGATCAGACATCCCACATCAGCGGACGCGTGGCCGCCGGTGCCACCGAGACCTCGGCCAACGTACAGACTGTAGCCTCTGCTGCCGAGGAGCTCTCCGCATCATCCGCGGAAATCTCCCATCAGATTGAGGCCGTCGCAAAACAGGCCGGCTCCGCGGCACGGGACGCCGAGTCCACGCGCAGGCTCGTTTACGACCTCAACGTGCTTGCCGGCTCAGTCGGCGAGGTGGTCAGCACCATCAACGATATTGCCGATCAGACGAACCTTCTCGCGCTCAATGCCACAATTGAGGCTGCCAGGGCCGGGGAGGCCGGCAAAGGGTTCTCCGTCGTCGCCGACGAGGTCAAGAAGCTGGCAAGCGAGACTGCGTCCAAAACCGATGAGATCGCTGAGCGCGTCAGCCGAATCCAGGATGCGATCCGCGACAGCGTGCGCGCGACCGAGAGCATTATCGAAACCATCAACCAGATCGCGTCCGCAACGACGTCGGTCGCCGGCGCCATCGAGGAGCAGACCGCCGCCACCGCCGAGATCGTCCGTAATGTCGCCGAAGCCGCCGCCGGAACTGAGCAAATTACCGCTTCCATCGTCGAGGTGGACCGCAAGGCAGTCGAGACCGGCCAATCCGCCGACAAAGTTCTCCGCGCGGCAGGCGAGGTTCACACGCAATCCGACATCATCCGCCGCGAGGTTGCGAAATTCATCGATCTCATCCGCGCCGCCTGATTCAAAAACCCAACCGGCGCTGTCCGTCCCTGCAATAACCGGTCTTCCATAGATACGGGAATTCAATTTTCCGGGAATACGCGACCATATTGGCACCGCGTCGTTTGCGGGCGTCGCCTAAGTCAGATTTGTTGACCACGAGATTCCACATATCATACAATAATCATTGGGATCGGACGTTCGGTCCCGGGGGCGTGATAACCCCATTTGCGATAAGCGGCAGACACAGCCGGATATGTGTCGCTTCTCGGCGTTCGGCCGGGAGGCGGCGTTATATGTCCAAGCCTCCGCGGCCAAAAAGCGCCGCGCCGTTTCCTTATCGCAGCGGTTATCAACTCCCGGCCACCAGCCAGTGTGTGCACCGGTCTGGTTGGCTATTGCGACATTTTGGGGAGTGAATGGGGCTATTTGTCAATGACAGTGCGCGTGGGTTGATTGCGAGCCTTGCAGTGGCTGGCACACTCCTGCTTACCGCATGCCTGGAAGAGGACAGGGATCCAGCCGCTTCGCCCGACATCACATCCGCCAACTATTACGCAGCCGCACTCGGGAATGTTGCGGTCCAGATCCAGAACGCAGTTACCAGCCAGGCGGACTGGTTTGAAAACCAGTCACACTCTGGCGAGCTCGAGCTCGCCGCTCTCGGAATCCAGCTGAGCGGATTCACCTCTCCCGTCAAGTCCAGCATCTGTTTCTCGGGCACCGGGTCCGAAGTTATCCAGCTCACCTGGCTCGACAGCCGTGACGCTACGGGCAAGTTCGGAATCAAGGGCATGGGGGCCGCAAGCGGCACACTGATCTCAGCGCTGCGCAAACGCCTCGGATCCGAACAGCTCGGCACCTATGTCGGCGCCGTCGCGGCAATCCAGATGCTCAGTGGCCAGATGCTCCCGATTCCACCTTCGTGTCCCAATCTCCGCTTGCCCGAAGAGGCCCCCGTTATCGTTTACCGGATCGCGCGTCCCGCGCCACCGACCACGGAGCTCGCCCGCACGGAGTACCGCTCCGTCCCGTGCGGGACGGATGCGAGCGGCCGTGAGCGACGCGGAACCATGGTCCAGAGCCGCGTTGTCAATTTTCTTCCAGACGGCACCATAACCCCAAACGATCGCGACACTGGGTGGCAGACTGAAAATATGGGTCAGTGCATCGATGACGTCGTCGTCGAGATATCCAACCGCTCGCTTGAGGCTGGCGGCGCTGCCGCCCAGCTCGACAATTTTGCGGACATCGCCCTGCGCGCCCTTCTAGAAGAGGCCCTGGCAATGGATTGCTCCCGGGTTGACGTCGATTCAACTGGAATGATCGATGGACACCGCAAGCACAGGTCCAAATCGATTGACACGTGCCGACGCGCGACAGCCCATGGTGCGGACGCTCTGTCTGACACTGCCGCAGGGGACAATTCCGATGTCAGGAACCTGTGCCCGCGCGATACGACCGATACAAGGTATCTCCTCGGTGTTACGGCAGGAGGTCTTCTCCGGTCGGTCTACGCAGGCACGGCGAATGTCTCCCGTCTCGTGCACAGTGCATTGCTCAACAAGCCTGCGACTCACGAGATGCAGCGTGAAAGGTGGGTGGGCCAGGAGATCAACTGCAGCGGTACGGATGACTATACAGTAAGCTGCGGCAACGTCCCAAAGGCACCGACCGAACCCGACGAAGCCGCCGTCGGGAGCAAATGGAACTACCGTGATATCGCTTACTACGACGACAATCTTTGGTGGATCAATGACGCCTTCAATTTCTGCTTCGGTATTTTCGGCGACTGCGAATACATCGACGGTGGCGGCTCTTATCTGCTGAACTGGAACTGGTTCAAAAGCAAGCAGGCGCTTCACACGCCGCCACAGACGGTGCGGGCGCACCGCAATCTTTCGGCCTCTAGCTGGCTCGATCCGAACGACAGCTTCACTCCGGATTGGAACCTGCCCGGCGACGGAACGCAAGGCTGGGTCATTGCCAGCAACAGCTGCCTTATCAGGAAGCGAGAGCTGCAGCTCACCTGCCCCAACAGCTATGATGCGTCCAAGCAGGGATCGTGGGATCCCTATGAGCTCTCACCTACCGCAGACTTCCTCACGACGCTCGAACCCGGCGGCACATACGGTGGCAAGTCAGGGGAATTCTACAACCGGCTTCGGGCCGAAGGCTCGACCCCGGGTCTTGTCTGGCTCAACAAGAAAAGCTGCAATATCAAGGGTTGCTCACGCTCAACCGAGTCCGCCGGTCCAGGCACCAATGCCTACATCCAGTCATGGAGGTATAGCGAGGCCAACAGCGTCAACGGCGCCATCTCGTCAGTGCAAACGATCATGATGAATAAGGATGGCCAGCAAATAGACTACACACCGAAACTTCTCAGCGGCCCCAAGCTGGAATATGTCGGTAAATACAGCGTTCCGCTCCATTGCGGGCGCATCGAACGGCGGCCAATCATATGGCCCATGCTGGTCGGATACTATGTCTGCCACACGAGCGGAGGCTTCCTCGGCTTCGGCGGTGGCACGCGCTGCAACTGGGAATACTGGCCGAACGTCACAACTGTTACCGAAGTCGTCACGCGCGAATGGTCCGGTGAAAGCGCCGTGAACGGCACGTGGTCGCGCCCGGCCCTCCGGTATCTCTCGTCCTATGGAACGTGGACCCGCATCGAGCACATTCCCAACCCTATGATTGCCTTTGGCGGCGTCGTTTATCTGTGAAGGAGCTCGATTTGACTTTTGAGGTGCACAGCGTCCGGACGCCCGGATCCCTATGGACTAAAAACCCTGTTCCATCGGGCGTCCGGACGCTGCGCATCCATCGTGTGGCAATGCCGGCCGGGTGGCCGGCCGTGCGCATCCAAGCCTTACGGCCAAAGAGCGCCGCGTCGTTACCCGCAGCCAGCCCTTCAACGTGCTCAGCGTCCGGCTACTCATTCCACCTCCCCAAGACGTGTGTGGGTAGCCGGACAGTGCGCATCCCATGCGAACCCCGACCGCTGGACCTAGAGTCTACAGTCCGGCCGCCCCTGATCCCCACGCGCAACACAGCGATTGGCGGGCGGTCGGACCGTGGACTTCAGCACTCGGAGGCGCGTGAACGGTCGATGCTCTGACATCTGCAGGACATGTGCGTGGCGTCATCGTTTCGGCGATGGCGATGCCGCGATCTACGCTGTCATCTGCGGCCTGGGCATCGCCTTCTCGGCCATGCTTACCACTTTGGTACTTGTGGAGCTGCACGCGCGCTCCCTTGACGCCGACATGGATCTGGTCGCGGCGGCACTGGGGGGCGCATGACCCACCATGCACCGCTCACCAGACGCCAGCAGTCCGGCAACATCTTCGCGATGCTGTTTGGGGCTGTGGCGCTCACCGGCGTGCTCGCGGCCGTCGGCATGCAGACCCTCACGGGCCCAGTCACCACGATCACACGCGTCACACAGCGCAACGTCGCTGAAAACAACCTTCTTATGAACACTAAGATCCTCATCAACGCCGCCGTAACGGGCGTCAGCGGCGGTGACGCCGATGGCGACGGAATTATCGAGCCCTCGGCTTATATCCCTGCAGGGGGAGGCGAGACACCTCCCACCAACGGCGGTTACCTCCCGAGCAACCTTGGCCTGGCCCTGACTGACCCGTGGGGCACCAAGTACGGCTACTGCGTCTGGGACCACGGCGCGACAAACAGCTCCGCAGGTCGCATTACCGGCGACAACACCGCGACCGCCGCGACCCAACCGGTTATTGCGATCATCGCCGCGGGGCCCGACAAGCAGTTCCAGACCATCTGCCCCGCCTATTCCGGCGGAGAGCTCACCGTGACCAAGGCTGGTGGGTCCGACGACCTCATCTTCAAATACACCTATGCGGAGGCCACGGCCTCCAGCAACGGCCTCTGGACGCTCAATGTCACGGATCAGGCCAAGGCCGAGCTCAAGGACTCGAGCGGCACGGCGCGCGTCTCGATCGATCGCGCGACAGGCATCGGCGATTTCCTCGGCGTCACCACCGACACGATTGCCGCTAGAACCGGCAACATCACCCTCGACGGCGGGCTCAAGTTCGACACCGAAGCCAACGTCACCTCCTGCGGCGCAGCCGAGGCGGGCACTGTCCGTTACAACGCCGCCGCCACCGTGCTCGAGGTCTGCGACGGGGCAGGGAACTGGAAACCGACGGGGTCCGACATCTGGAAGCTGGACGGGAGCAACGTCCACCTCAAAGACAATGCCCACAATGTCGGTATCGGCACAAATACGCCCTCTCAAAAACTGGATGTCGCGGGCAACGCCACTATCAGCGGTAACATCACCGTCGGCGGCATCGGGAACATCGCAGGCGACTTCACCGTCAACACCGATGCCTTCAACATCGATGCTACAAATAAACGCGTGGCCATCGGCAAGGCGGTTCCGAACGTTGCTCTCGACGTCAATGGCGATTCCTACGTGCTCGGCAACGGCACCTACACGGGCAACCTGACTGTCGATACCAGCACCCTGTTTGTCGATGCGTCCAACAACCGAATGGGCATCGGGACGACAACGCCGATTGAGGGGCTGCATGTCGAAGGCAATATTGCAGCGAAAAGCCTGTATCTCTCTGATGACAGCGCGGCCAACAAAAAATCCCGCCTCTACATGGCCGGAAGCGGTCAGATTGACCTGTCCCTGAACGGCACTGCAGTATTCTCGACGGACGCGTCGGACTTCACGCTTTCGAAAAACCTGGTCCTTTCGTTCCCGCGTCAGATCCGGCTGAACGGCGCGGGCACGACCGGCGCTCTCAACATCAACAGCTGGGGCATTCCGCACATCGTGCTCGAGCGGGATGACAGAAATTTCATCGAAGGCTGGAACTCGGGCCGCACTCTCCAGAAGTTCGCGATTCACGGATCGGGAGGCGCCACCTTTGGCAGCGGCGTGAAGATCGGTGCTGACGCGGTCTGCAACGCTTCGAAGGCCGGGATGCTCGCATGGAACGCGAGCCAGCTGCAGGTTTGCGATGGCTCGGCGTTCTTCAACGTCCGCTCCATCGCCAAGCTCGACGATGTGGGCGACGTGTACCTGAGCGAATCCGGCAACCCCGAACCCAACAACAACGAGGTGCTGGCCTGGAACGCCACCGACAACCGGTGGGAGGCGAAGAACATCAGCACCGTGGGCTCTGCCGTCGCCACACCCGGCGGCCTCGACAAGCAGGTCCAGTTCAACGACGGCGGCACGCTCGCAGGGGCCTCGCAGCTCTACTGGGACAAGGCGAACAACCGTCTCAGCATCGGCACGGCCACGCCACTGACCGCACTTCATGTCATCGGCAACAATGGGGGAGGTGCTATTGCCGCCTTCCAGATCGATGCTTCCTCGTCCGCCGTCATCCTCGCTAACGTATTGGGAAAAGCGGCAGTGCAGGCCCAATTCCCCGGCGGGACCGTGGATCCCATCATACTCAATCCCGTGGGCGGC